>CESM01005317.1_pt1 | contig 11729 bp, 17 predicted proteins | sample 361421 | NCBI WGS metagenome assembly CESM01 (sample SAMEA2622219, study PRJEB7988) | marine metagenome | isolation source: saline water (ENVO:00002010), including | reverse complement strand
TGACTCCGGTTCCAGGAGGTGTGGGTCCAATGACCATATCTATGCTGATGAATAATACTGTTAGAGCCGCAGAAATGAAATTAGGTTGAAAATCAGAATACACCTAACTCAAATTTACCATCTTCAGTAGCATGCACCTTTGGATCCCAAGGTGGAGAAAAAGTCAGATTTACATGAACACTATCAATTCCATCCGTGGTTAATGCTGCTCTGTGTACCGCTGCCATCAATTCAGGTGCAACAGGACAACCAGGGCTTGTTAGAGTCATATCTATCTCAGCATGCTCACCGTCGATTCTAACTGCGTAAATCAGCCCTAGATCAATTACTGAGATTTTCATCTCTGGATCTTCGACAACAACTAGAGATTTACGAATTGCTGCTTCATTAACCATATTTACACCATCCTCTCTGCTTCTGAACGAACTCTCTCAAACATATTCAAAAATCCATTTGCACGACTTGGAGTCAGAGAATTTCTGATTCCCATTGCATCGGCATAATCTGGAGACATGGAGGAGACTTCTTCAGGTGCCATACCATTTACCGCCATAGCAGTTACCGACATCAAACCTTGAACTATCTGGGCATCTGCTCCAGCCCTCATAAGGAATTTACCATTATCATCACGACTACATTCAACATGAGCTCTTGATTGGCAACCATGGATTTGATTTGTATCACTCCATTCTTCAGGAGGGAGCGGAGAAGGGTGTTTAGCTGAATACTCAAAAAGTAACTCATAACGCTCCATAGAGTCAAAACAATCTTGGAATTCCTCGATAATAGGGTCAAGATGCTCGGGCCAAAGCCTATTCGCCATAAACTACCCTATTGATCGGGTTTATTCAACATGTCCATATCAAAATAAGGATTTTAAACAATATTATGAGAATCGATCACAAACATATCGCAGGTGTTTAACAAATGATTTTACTTCATCCTCAGTATTGTAGATCCAGAAAGATGCACGATTTGTAGAGGGTACCCCAAGAGCGTCCATTAATGGCTGAGCACAGTGGTGGCCGGTTCTTACTGCGAAACCACCCTCATCAAGTAAAATCGCTAAATCTTGAGATTGTATTGAGTCATGAAGAAACGATACAGCCCCACTTGAATCAGATCTACTGGGATCACCAAATATTCTAATCCCTTCTATTTTTGACATCTCTTCAGATGCAATATATGCTAGATTATGTACATGAGAATGTACATCATTCATATCAAAATTAGATAGCCAATCTACTGCCGCACCCCAACCAATTGCCTCTGCTATTCTTGGAGTTCCAGTTTCAAACATTGCATGCCCTTCTTGGAAAGTTGACCCGTCGATTGTGACTTTACGAATCATCGACCCACCTGTCATGAAAGGACCCATTTTCTCCATCGCATCTGATTTCACTAAAAGACATCCTATACCCGTTGGACCTGCCATCTTATGAGCAGATATAGCAACGAAATCAGCACCCATCTCATCAAATGAAATTCTTTCGTGAGGAGCCCCCTGAGCACAATCTAGTAGAACTCTTGACCCCACAGCATGTGATTTTCTGATTATTTCTTCAACTGGATTTCTTATCCCTAACACATTACTTGTATGAACAACACAAACCAACTTCGCACCCTCTAGAGCAACATCAAAAGCCTCCATATCTAATGTGAAAGATTCTGTATTAATTGGGACATAACGGACCTCTACTCCCTTTTCTTTGCTCAGTTCCTGCCAAGGAACAATATCCGCATGATGTTCCATCTCAGTTATCACAACAACATCTCCTTTCTTTAGATTATATCGAGCCCATCCATAGGAAACCAGATTTATTGCCTCAGTGGCTCCACTTGTATAGATCATGTTTTCAGAACTGGTTCCAAAATAAGTAGAAATTTTGTGTCTAGCAGATTCCAAAGCCTGAGTTGCTTCATCTGCAAGTGTATGATTGGCACGATGAGCATTTGAATTATATTGCTCATAATACTTCGTCATGGCATTAATTACACATTTCGGTTTCTGAGATGTGGCGGCGTTATCAAAATATACCAATGGATGCCCATTTGGCAATACTCTAGATAGGATTGGAAAGTCTTCACGGATCGCATTTACATCGAGCGCCATGTCCTAATCCCTCAAACCGCGATTAGACTAACCTCTATGAAGTCAAGGTAATAATTTGCTGTTTAAACTCATTAGTGACATTTTCTGACATGGTATTTATCACCTGACACCTACTTCGAAGGGCTATGACGTCAGCGCCGGGACAGGACATAGTCGACTCGGTTGGTCGTTTGGATCTGAATAAAGATGGTGAAATCATTAATCTTGCAATTGTAGGAAGTAGTAGATTCTATGACTTTGGAATATTTGAGAAATTAATAGAAGAATGGGTTCAAAAAAATGGTTATCCGGACTTGATAATAGTTGGAGGTGCTAGTGGTGTCGATTATATGGCAGAACGATGGGCTGACAATAACTCAATAAAAATCGCTGTGTTTTCTGAAGAATGGGATGATCCTGTAAAATCACTTCATGACACTGGCAGATCTGAGGCTGGCAATTCTCTTACCCGAAAAATTATTGATGCTTCAACTCACATACTCGCTTTACCATCAGAAACAAGTAAATGGACTAGAGTTGTGATTAGTATTGCTCAAAGAGAAGGGATCCCCGTATCGGTAAATGAAGTATAGTTGAATGGCTAAATTACATATTTTTTACCTTTTGTTTGAAGTATGTAATACCTCTCCGACCATATATGGCACGCTTTCTGATGATCACTGCCACCTCGGGCACAAATCTAGAACTTGCAGAAAATTTCGCTTCAGTTGCAAATTCAAAAAATCATGATTCTGAGGTCATCGATCTTGCTGAAATGGACCTACCTATGTTCACCATGGCTAGAACTAAAAACCCTGATGAATGCCCTGATTTATCGGTTCTAACACAGAAAATGATTGATGCTGATGCTTGGATTGTAGTAGCGCCCGAATACAATGGTGCTGCTCCTCCAACACTTAACAATGCAATCGCTTGGTTATCGAGAGATTGGAAGAGCTTCCGTACTATGTGTACTGGAAAACCAGTAGGGTTAGCCACACATAGTGGAGGGGGCGGTCAGCATGTGATCATGGCAATGAGAAGTCAATTTGCTTTCATTGGAGCTGATGTTATAGGGCGTGCTTGTCTTTCTGGAAGAAACAAAGAAGTAAACCCCGAAACTATTGAGGCGATGATAGATAATCTTTCATCTAAAGGAAAGTAATAATATGAGTCAATATGATTACGAACATCAACTAAAATACAAACTCAAACTGGGATTTGATTCTGACTCTAAAGGGCCTGGAGGAGCGGTGACAACTGCACTTTGTGGACACTGGAATCATGAAGGAGGTTGTAAATGGCCTCACTACTGCTCCATAACACAAACAGATGAGGGGAGTCATCTACTCGTAGTATCGTTTGATTCTGACTCTAAAGACTTGGAAATTGTAACCTCAAGAATACGATCTGCACTAAAAAGAGGTCAAATTAAGAGCCCTGATGGCAATATCTCCTATTGGCATATTGAAGATGATCTTTGAAGAATGACATTCTTCGAGTTTGTTTTTTTTAAAAAAAAAAGGAGGGAGCCGTAATGGCCCCCTCCAATTTTTAATTAGATCAGATTGTTATTTCAGAAATTCACTGGTTTACAACTAGTCTTCCTTCAGAATCTGCGAATTTACCTGTTGCAATCATTATTACATCGATTAACGTCCAGATTCCACATCCTCCAAGAGTAAGCAACATCAGTACTCCTGTACCAACGTGCCCAGTCATGAATCGATGTACACCCAATCCACCAAGTAGGATTGAGACGATCAATAGCATTGTCCAGTCAGTGTCAGAAACTTGTTCTTCCATGCTTTATCGGAATGATGATTACATATAATGTTTAATCCGTCATATACAAGACATATTATCCAAATACCTCTTCAGACGTGCTGGGGGTATTCTATCAAATCAGTCCGTTCTCTTGGAAAAAAAGATTTTGAGGGGATAATCGCAAGTGGCGCACTTGTAGTTTCTGCGATTCTCCCTCATGGAGACATAGATGGATTGAATCTTTGTCCATGGTACTATCTAACAGGCTATGAATGCCCATTCTGTGGTATGACGAGAGGATTTGTGGCGATCACTCATCTAGACCCACAATCTGCTATAGAATTCAACCCAGGAACTCCACTAATATACGCAGCTTTCATAGTGGTTGCATTAAGGTCGATTATTCCGAAATTAAAAAGTAATTTTGAAATTGAAATTCCCAGAAGTATCTACCAATTATGGCTAGGTTCTAGCATATTTGTTTTTGCATATGTGGCATGGGAAAGACTAATTTCAGTACTAATTTGATCTCCGAATTGGAGCATTAGGGGGGTCAAATGGTGCTCCTGCCGGGATTTGAACCCGGGTCGCCGGGATGAAAACCCGGAATGATGGACCGTACTACACCACAGGAGCGTACACCCGGCCGAGACACAACTCGCACATAATCAAATCGGGTATAGAGCAAGAAAAATTATTCACTCTCATCGATCAAATCATCCCACCATTTGGCTGCAGGAATAAAAAGAAATAGTCCTAATAAAGCCACAATTGAGAAGATTATTGCACCTTCTATTCCAGTCATTGAAGATTTCATTGATTCACCATAAATTCCCAAAAGAAAACCTGCTATTCCAAATCTTAGGCCACGCCCTACAACACCTGCTATTACGAACAAACGTAAATCCATATTACCGGCTCCAGCAAGCCACGCTAGAGCCTTATATGGGATTGGAGAAACTGCTGCAATGAACACCCCTGCAGCTCCATATCGGAAAGTCAGTGCATTAAGACGCGCCGCAGTAGAAGGTGAAACAAATCGATCAATAAACCAACTACCTGCATATCCACCAATTAAATATCCTACAACAGCACCAGCAACCGATGAAAAAGTTGCGATTAATACAATCAAGGCAATATGGAAACTTGAATCCGCATCAAGCACCATAAGCCAAACTAGAGGATCTGGTGGTACTGGTTGCAATACTGCCTCTGTAGCAGAAACAGCGGCTAAGCCAATGTAACCTAAATCAGCCCCCCAATCGACTACGGAGTCGACGAAATCCTGAGGGAGGACTGCCACCATAGAAACTCGTCTTATGTCCCACAGATGAAAGTTGTCAGTACATGACAACTGAAATCAACCAGTATTGTACTTATTTTTAGGAGACACTGAAAGCCAAGTACGTTTGGCGAAAGATATGGCAATCCGTATGGTACTAGACACATCTGCAATCATATCTTGGCCTATAACTGCTTTATCAGGAGGGGTAATTACCTCTGGACAGATTGATGAGATAATGCGACATTCTCCTGAAAGAGGAGAAATTATGGATTCACTTGGTGTTATTATTTGTAACCCCAATAATGAATATCTCGAACAAGTCACATCTATGGCTAAAATTACAGGAGATATTTCTGGGTTATCTAGAAACGACTTGTCATTACTCGCACTTTCTAAAGAATACAATTCTGTTTTAGTGACAGATGATTATCGTATGCAAAATGTGGCCAATAATATGAATATAAAATGGAAACCTGTAATTATGGATGGAATTACCGAGATTTGGAATTGGGAACTAAAGTGCAAAGGTTGTTCAAAAGTTTATCCAGCACCAAAAGATACATCCGAAAGAAGGAATGACTTTGGAGTATGCTCTGATTGTGGGAGTCCGCTTCAGTTGAAAAGAAAAAAATAAATCATTTTATTCATTTTCAGCAGCGACTTCCTCAGTCATACCACCACGATCCATGTCTGCTTCAGCTTTCGAAGGAGTCGCTACTTCTGCCATTCCTGCTTGAAATTCGCCCTTAGCACGTCCGACATTGCGAGCAAGTTCGGGAATTCGATTTGCACCAAAAATAATGATTGCAATAATCACAAGAATTACAATTTCAGTCGTGCCGATCATATTTATCGGTCACAGGTGGAGACTATCTTTCTCAAAGTCTTCGGCTTTATCGTACCAAATATGTCAATTATTGGCTTATCCACCAGACACCGGAGGCAAAAGAGCAATTTCCGTATTATCTTTTAGAACTTCATCTAATCCAGCTCCTATTTCACCATTAATACCAACTCTGAGACCTGAATCAATGAAATGTAACAGATCAAATCTCTCAATTAGGTCACGAACGGTTGAACCATGATTGAGGGCCACTTCAATTTCCCGTTCCCCAATCCGTTCGGCTAGTGGGCCGAAGAAAATTAACTTCACCTTAATCGCGAAATTAGAGGCGCCGGTCACATACTATGCGAAGTGGGAGTTCAATTCAATACTATGGCTCGTAGAATCTAAAGCATTGAAGTGTTACAACACATTATGACAGAGGTCCGGGCTATAGCCTTCGATTGTGACGGAGTACTTGCAGACAATGCATCTTCATGGCAAAATATTCATGATTACTTTGGCACAGAAAACAAAGAAATGTTGGCTCGATTTCTAGCCAAAGAAATTACTGATGAAGAATTTGTTAAGGATGATATTCGGATGTGGAGAGATATACAACCTGAAATACATCGTGATGAAATAATGCGAGCATATTCTGGAATAAAATTGATGGACGGCGCAAGAGATGTAATTCAGGAGTTGAAATCTCGTGGGATTCTGATAGCGATAGTCTCATCTGGAGTTGATCTATTAGTTGGGACCATAGCAAATATGCTTAGAGTAGATGATTGGGCAGCGAATGGATTTGAGTGGGATGAAAAAGGATGGTTAATTGGACCGATGTCAACAAGAGTGGACTCCCATGACAAGGGTGTTATGGTTGAAAAATTTGCTAGGATTAATGGCATATCACCTGAAGAAATTGTGTCAATAGGAGACTCTGGACCAGATCTCTCGATGATGATTCCAGGCTCAAAATTCATAGGATTTAATCCAGCAAGAGAGAGAGCTTCTATTGCATTCAGAAGTGCTGGTGTACCAATAGTTGAATCACAAGATTTGAGAGACATATGGGTGCCAATATTTGGTGAAGAATTTCCTGAGCCGCCACAATTAGATTAAGCAAATGGTATTGATGCAGTCTCATGTGTATGGAGATTAACCACTGTCAATATACAGGGTTTAGGTTGAAACCCAAGCATTCTCTGATAGTCAGTTTGGTCTTGCCAAGTTGATGAATGAATTATCATTGTACCCTTATGATCGCCAACATAATGCCCATGAACATGTCCAGTAACAAATATGTCTGGAATTTCCTGTATCACCATTTGATCTTCGGGTTCTGGAGACAAGGGAGTTTTTCCACCCCATGTGGGTGCGAGATGTCTTCTTTCCAGCATTGCTCTCATAGCCATTTCAGGCTTAGAATAAGTTACGGAACGTAATCCTGCAACGAAATCATCAATGCTTTTCCCGTGATATGACAATACCCTTACTCCATGGATACTGAAATCACAAGGGTTGCCAACAAAAACCGCGTCTGAATAATCTTGCTGAACCTCGGGATCTAGTGCAGGTTGTGGTTCAGCAGGTCTTACTGCATCATGATTACCAGGCAATATGATGACATCGACCCAATCGGGTAAATCTTCTAATAAACGTGCTAATTTCCCATATTGTTTGAAAAGATCTGTGATCGCTAGATGCCTCTGTTGGCCTGGATAAATACCTACGCCATCAACTCCGTCTCCACTCAGTACGAAATATTTGATCGTTCGTGCTAGTGGATCATTATTGAACCAACTAATCATCTTCTCCCACTGCGGTTCTAAAAATGTCTTTGACCCTACATGTACGTCTGACAAAAATGCTGCAGAAACTGCTCTATCTGATGGGGCTGAAGACTTAGAATGATTACCTAGAGGAGGGAGATGAATATCTGAAACACTAAATTCGTGTTTATCATTTCCAGACGTATAGAAGTGCCCACTTACACCAATTACATCATCATCCATTAGGCCATCTAAAGAAGGATGTAATGTAGGAGCACCTGAAGGTGGCTTTAGTGTGCATTGAATACTTTGAGTATCATCTTCTAATACAAATCTAAGATTTCCAGAACGTGCCCATCGAGATTCAGAGGAAAGACCAACTAAAGTAATCTCATATTCTCTACTAGAATATCTCTGACGATTACGCCAAGCCTCTCCTACACTTATCGGACGTCTTGGTAAAGCTCTACCTGAGATCATTATATTCCTTATTTTCTTCAATCGATCCGAGAAACATGATTGGATATCTGACATCTTTCCTTCTGTTTTTGAATATCCGGTAATATCGAAATGTATTTCGATTTCAGAGTCGACGTCTCTTGCCTCCATGGGAAAATCTTCGATACGGTAGTGAGATAGATTGTGTGGTCTGGGTGGAGGAGATGGTTCATTAGAGACAATTGGAGCTATTGTTCGACCAAGAGGACTATCTGGATTACTATTCAGAGTGACTTGTAAAGAAGGAGACATATCTGGAAGATCACTTTTTCCATTGGTAGGTATTATCATTAACAATTCATCAAAAGTTCGGCTGTCAATCATACTAACATTAGATGCACTTGCTGCTTCGATAAGAGGTACAAGACTTTTCAAATTGAGAATCTTTTCCTTCGCTTCTTGACCCATTACAATAATGCCAGCAGACATCAATACTCGGGCCTTTTCAGACCAATCATCTGCCGACATGCTCTGCATGTCGGAGCACGCCGCTCATGATGATATCGCTTGACTCGGCTCCTGAGTAAATGTGTTTATTATCATTCATCCCAATCTGTAAGAGATGCCAGATCGACCTTGTTGATCCTTTCTGCAACACTCTGGTCATCTTCTTTAGCCCAAGACAAAGAACCTTCCCATTGTTCGGATTTAGGATCAAGATTACTTGAAGTCTCATCATTATTATTTCTTTTTTCAACTTCGGCGAATTTTGCTTCATCTTCTTCAAGGCGATCGAATAATTCGATAGTAAGACGAAGTGCAAAGGACACGAAAGAGCGTTTATTGTCTAGCCGATCGTTATCACCGAAATCACGTCTTCGAACCAAGAACTGGTCGCCCGCAGTAACCGCTACATGAACCAGACCAACTTCCTTAGTTGGTGTCGCACCTCCAGGCCCTGCTATTCCTGTTATTGCTATAGAGACCTCGGCATCAGAACGATATCTAGAACCACGAGCCATTTGCAATGCCACCTGATGCGATACAGCACCTGCTTCATCTTGGTCGAAAGATTTCTTTTCAACGCCAAGTTCACGCATTTTGGCATCATTATTGTAAACAATCCAGCCTTGTTTGAACCAATTACTGGCTCCAGATATATCTGTAAATGTTGAAGCTAATAAACCACCTGTACATGATTCAGCAGTCACAATACTCCAGTTTCTTTTACGTAAACGCCGACTTACCCTTGAGGCTAGCCCCGCAATCTCCTCAACCACACCCTTTCGCCATAGCACTACTTCTTGACTCTTTCATAGGAATGAATGGTGGGCCCGACCGGAATTGAACCGGTGATCTTCGCTTTGTAAGAGCGACGTCATAACCCCTAGACCACGGGCCCCGCTATTGAGAACGCGAGCGCGACGTATTCAAATGATTGGCGGTCTAATATTCAGACATGGTGAAGCCATGGAAGAGGTAAGAGATTTGCTCGGACGGCTCCGCAGTAGCGGTATTCCAGTGAATAAGGAAGTAGAAAATGCTCTTTCAGAAGTGTTTATTGGCATGTTTACAGATTTTCCTCTTGACAGTTTCTGGGAAGACCGCCCGACTCCTTTTTTGATTACTCAAAATGATGCTATCAAGACCATCTCTGCACCACATATGATATTATTGCTATTACATCATCTAGAACTATCCAGAGACCAACATGTATTGCTGATGGGTGCTAAGGGTGGATATATGGCAGCACTAATTGATAACATTGTAGGTAGAAAGGGTATGGTTACTGTCATTGAACCCCACAATGAGGTACTTGATTACACTTCAGATAGACTTTCTTATCATGATTCAAGTGGGATAATACGTACTATTCCAATAACTTCGATGAATGACTATTTGTTCGATAAAAAAGTTGACAGGATACTAATTACCGGTTCAATTAGAGAAATACCTCTCGAAATTCAAGGCATTGTCCAAGATGGAGGGTTCATATTAGGGCCATTTGGTGGCCCTATACAACAAAAATTGTTGAAGAAGGAACGTCAAGGAGATAAATGGATAGATACAAATTTGGGAGAAGTTGTATTTGGCCCTATGGATCTATCTGAATCTGAGAGAGGGGAACTAAATCCAATAGCTATTGCAGAATTAATTCAAGACATAATAGAAATAGTTGAAGATATGATTGAAATCGATGACGAGACCAAGGATAGAATAGAAGATTTGATTTATTCACTAAAATCAATGCCATCTGAAATACCAAATTTAGATCTTAATGCCAGTGATGAAGAAATTATAGAACACCCTGTTTATGATCTTCTTATGGCAGAAATGGAGTTGATTTCCCCAATATGGCCATTATTGGAAAGGTTGCTCTCATTTGAACCAGAATTGCCAATTAAATGGAATATTGAAGATAGTTCAATTATAGGTGGGCACGAAGACTTAGTTCCTTGACTTATTTCATTATATTGCTGATTATTTGTCCGTAGTATTCTTCTCAACCAAGGTATTGCGATAAGCAATGAGCATACGTCCGGCTCTCTCAAAGTTACATCATAAGGATGTTAGACAGCGTAGGAGAGCGGTCAGATATTTGTTTGAAATTGATGACCCAGATGCCCTTTCTGGATTCATTCGTCTTCTAGATGATGACGACCCATGGTTTCGTGAAAAATCTATGGAAGCAATAGAAAGATGGGCGGTTTCTGCTGACTTAAAGATCTTTGAGAAACTTTCTGGATCAAGTAATAATGAGAAAAGACTGCTTGCTGCTAGAATATCAGGTCGTGCTCAAAAGAGCGGAGTATTGATCCTTAAAAAATTAACAAAAGACAGAGAATCAAACATACGCTTAGCCGCTTGGAAATCTTTGATTAAAATTGACGAAGAACAGATACCAAATGCACTTCTATGTGTAGATAAAGCAGTTCGTAAAGAGGCGGCATACATAATTATGGATAACAAAGAATTAATTGAGATATATATTCACAACATTCTCAATGATGATGCAGATTCTGTTCGTAGTGCTGGTATCCATATAATAACCAAAAATCTTGATCTATTGAACAATAAGAAAATTCTTCAAATAATTGGCCCGATATCTAAAATCACGAATCCCAGGGATAAAGCGAAAATCGCGGGTCTTATGATCCCAGAGGCGTTTAAGGACGAGTCAATGGCATCAGAAATGATTACTTTAACTAAAGAAAATAATTCAGAATTCATAGATGTCTTCTCTAGAAAAATTAGAGAGACTGATTGGATTTCAATACCTGGATTTAAAAATGCTATAATTGAATCTGCAAATGATTCATTAACAGCCAGAATACTATTTGGAGTCAAAAAAATAGAAGAAGTAAAAATTAGAGATCAGATATTGAAAAGTGAGACTAGATCTGAATCTCTAAAATCAAGACTAATTGAAGACCTTATTGGTCGAGATGTTGCAGAATCCACAAAAGAAATTATTCGACTATTATCTGAAAGTGAGGACGAAATGGTTAGGCAATCTGCAATTAATCTGATTAGAGAATTAAGTTGAGA
>CESM01047423.1_pt1 | contig 11759 bp, 8 predicted proteins | sample 361421 | NCBI WGS metagenome assembly CESM01 (sample SAMEA2622219, study PRJEB7988) | marine metagenome | isolation source: saline water (ENVO:00002010), including | reverse complement strand
CAACTGAATGGAGTTCTATTTAATGGCAAAAGAATTTTTTAATGGAGTAGGTAGAAGAAAAAACTCAACTGCAAGAGTTTATTTGTCTGATGGATCTGGAACTTTTACAGTTAATAAAAAATCTGATATCGATTCATATCTAAAAAGAGAATCTCTAGTAATTCATGCGATGAAACCTTTAGAGGTATTAAATCTTAAGGATAAATATGATTTAAAAATCAATGTATCTGGCGGTGGATTAACTGGTCAAGCTGGAGCAATTCAGCTTGGTATAGCAAGAGCTCTTTTAAAAGTAGATAAGGAATTCAGATCTCAATTAAAATCACACGGTTTATTAACAAGAGATGCTAGAGAAGTAGAGAGAAAGAAATATGGTCAACCAGGAGCAAGAAAGAAATTCCAATTCTCTAAGAGATAAAAATATATGGAAAAAATTACAAAAGAAGACTTATTAAACTCTGGTGCTCATTTTGGGCATGTCTCAAGCAAAACTGATCCAAATTTTAAGGATTATATTATTTCTCAAAAAAATGGCATTGATATCATTAATCTAGACCATACTCTTAATAGTCTTGAAAAAGCTTTAGAAGCTATTAGCAGTGCCGTAGAAAAAAATGGAGAAATACTATTTGTTGGTACAAAAAAACATGCTAAAGATGTTATACAGCAAGAAGCCGATAGATGTGGAATGTTTTATATCGTAGAAAGATGGTTGGGTGGGACTTTAACAAACTTCTCTACCGTTAAGAAAAGTATTAAGAGATTGCATTCTCTAGAAAAAGAAGGGTCAACTATTTTTGAAGATTTGACAAAGAAAGAAATCTTAAAATTAAATCGTGAAAAAATTAAGCTTTCAGATCAGCATAGAGGAATTAAAGACATGAAAAGATTACCAAATATGATTGTGGTTGTCGATGGTAAAACTGAATCTATTGCTATAAAAGAAGCACAAAAACTTGAGATTCCAATAGTATGTATTGTTGATTCTAACACGGATCCAGCACTATGCACTTATCCAATTCCTGCTAATGATGATTCTATAAGAACTATACAATTATTGGTAACAGAAATAGCCAATGCAATTATAGAAGTTTCACAGAAAAAGAAAAAAACTGAAGAAGCTCAAAAAGCTGAAGCAAAAGAGAATAAAGTCGAAGAAAAAAAGGAAGCATAGTTTTATGAGCATTGATGCAAAATTAGTCAAGACTTTAAGAGAGAGAACTGGAGCTGGAATGATGGACTGTAAGAAAGCTTTAGTTGAATCTAAAGGAGATTTAGATTTAGCAGTAGATTTTTTAAGAAAGTCTGGAATTGCAAAAGCAGAGAAAAAATCCTCTAGAGATGCCAATGAAGGTTTAGTTGTTTCTTACATTCATCATGGTAGTAAGTTAGGCGTTTTGTTAGAGATGGGATGTGAAACTGATTTTGTTGCAAAAACTGATGGTTTTCTAGAGCTAGCAAATAATGTTGCAATGCAAATTGCAGCTTCAAATCCAATGGCTATCGATGAAGATAATATTTCTGATGATATTCTTAAAAAAGAAAAAGAAATCTATACAGATCAAGCAAAATCTAGCGGCAAACCAGATGATGTAGTTGAAAAAATTGTTGAAGGTAAATTGAAAAAATTTAAAGAAGATAATTGTCTTATACATCAATCGTTCGTTAAAAATCCAGATGTTACAATTGGTCAATTAATTCAAGAGGGAGTCTCCAAGCTAGGAGAAAATATTACTATCAATCGCTTTATTCGATTCTCTTTAGGCGAAAATTCTAATAATTAATAGAAGATTAGCTAATTATGTTAGACAAAAATATTCAACTTGCAAAAGATAAGATGGAGCAAACTCTCGTTTTTGTTACATCGGAATTAGGTAAGATAAGAACAGGAAGAGCTAATCCTGATATGTTTAATAATATTATGGTCAAATACTATGACAATGATACGCCTTTAAATCAAATTGCTAATATTTCTGTGATGGATGGAGTTACTATTAGCATACAACCATTTGACAAGACTGCTATTGATGATATTGAGAGAGGTATTTTAGAATCTGATTTAGGGCTTAATCCATCAAATAATGGAAATAGTGTGATGATTACTTTTCCTCCTTTATCCGCAGAAAGAAGACAGGATTTAGTTAAAGTAGCTTCAAAGGTTATTGAAGATGGACGAATTTCAGTAAGAAATATTCGTAGAGAGATTATCCAGTCTGTGAAAAAAATAGAAGAAGATGAAAAAATTCCTGAAGATACCATGAAAAGATTTATGGATGAAATGCAAGAAGTGACTGATTCTTTTATTAAGAGATTGAATAGTAGCCAAGAAGCAAAAGAAAAAGAAATCTTAGATAACTAATAAGCTATTTTTCCCAAACAGCTTCTTGAAAATCTTCTTCTGTTAATTGATACCCCCAATGCTGTAGACCTTGCCTTATAACAGGGCTAACTAAATTATCATTATATTGTGTATTTTTTTTAAGGATCATACTTATAAGCCTTAATCTCCATCTACCATTTTGACCAGAAAAATTTTTCCATCTTTGAACTTGCCTTTGATCATCAGGACTCCTTCTTCCATTATAAAAATGACAGTACCACTGAACCCAACCATAGGGGTCTATAGGATTAATCCAATTCTTTGACTCCCAATATGTTAAGCTAGTACCACTATGAACTTTATATTGATTGAGGGTAAGATCTTCTTTTGGTGATATTAAATATTTTTCTTCTATGTCATTCCACCATTCATGGGGCAATTCTAAATGCAAATTTTTATATGATTCCTGATTTGTTTCTGAATATATAGGTCTCCAATATGTTCCACCAAAACTACCTAGTTTAAAAATTTGGTAAGGATTAAGGTTGGGGGTGAAATCTGGAAAATCGTTAAAAGTAAGATTCTCTGGGGTTATTCGCACTTAGACCAGCCGCAATCTTTACAGAGTAAACAGCCGCCTTCGTCAACTATTCCATAGCTATCACACTCTTTACAATACATACCTTTTGGTTCTGCATGGCTTGGAGCTTCATCAGCTATTTCAAATTGAGCCTTTTTGTTAGAATTAGAGGATTCTTCTCCATCAAGAAAGGATTCTAATGCTCTTCCAATAGCATCTGGAGTTGAAAGAATCAATTGTCCATCTTCCCATGTTGGATTAGGTCCACTAATTCCTTTTAATTGATTGATTACACTGTCTGGATCTATGCCAGATCTTAATGCAAGAGAGATTAATCTGCTAATTGCTTCTGTCTGCGCAGCAACAGTTCCACCTGCTTTTCCAATAGCTGTGAATACTTCACATAAACCATTTTCATCTTCATTTACAGTAATATAGAGCGTTCCGTCTCCAGTTCGCATTCTTCTTGTTCTTCCTGTAGTTGTTTGAGGTCTATTTCTAGCAGTTTTTTTATTATTAGTATTCTCTGCTAATTCCTGATTTTCAGTTTTTTCATTAGCTTTTTCATCCGTAATCAAAATTCCTTCTCTAGAACCTTCCCTATACACCGTAATACCTTTTAGATTGCCCTTATAAGCTGTCATGTAGATATCAGCTACAGTATCAACCGTAGTATCTTCTGCTAGATTCACAGTAGAAGAAATTGAGCTATCAATATATTTTTGAACTTCACCTTGCATTTTTACTCTAAAATATGGATCTACATCATGCGCAGTTACAACATGTTCAGGTAATTCTTTATCATCACCAAAAATTTCTTTTATCACAGGATGATATACGGTAAATGTGTCAAATTCTTTTCCAAGACTATCATTTTTCTTCACTTTTCTTTTATAAGATGTAGCAAAAATTGGTTCTACGCCAGAAGTTACTCTTGCAACAATGGCACCACTGCCTGTTGGAGCAACTGTAGTTAGCGTAGAATTCCTAATACCATGGTTTTTAATTTTTTCTTGAAGATTTTCTGGTAGATCTTGAACAAAAAGACTTTCAGAATATCCATCCCAATCAAAGTTAGGGAATTCACCTTTTTCTTCTGCTAGTGCAGCACTGGTTTCATAGGCAGTATTTCGGTGAATCTCCATAATTTTTCCAATAGTTTCTAATGCTTCATCTGAGTCATATTTAATACCCATTTTTACTAGCATATCACCCAAACCAAGAATGCCTAAACCAACTCTTCTATCGTTGATAGCATTTTGTTTTTGATCTTCAAGTGCATGACGATCAATATTATAATCTATGACATTGTCTAAGAATCTTGCACCAATGGCAGTAGTTTCGCGGAATCCATCAAAATCAAAATTTCCATCACCATCAACAAAACGTTCTAAATTCAATGCTCCAAGGTTGCAACATCCACCATCAGGTAAAGGTTGTTCTGCACACGGATTAGTTGAAACTAAAGGACTGCAATATTCTGCATTATGATATTTCTTCATTGTGTCCCAAAAGAGAAGTCCTGGTTCTGCGCTAGCATGTGCATGTGTAATAATTTTCATCCACAGTTCTTTAGCATTTACTGTTTCATAAACTTTTCCACCCCATTGTAAGTCAAAATCAGCGTCGTTTTGAACGGCTTCCATAAAATCATCTGTTAGAAATACTGATATATTAGAATACTTAACCATATCAACATCACCAGTCTTAATTTCAATAAATTTTTTGATATCAGGATGGTCAACTCGTAATGTTTGCATATTTGCACCACGTCTACCATGCTGTGCTATAGTATTTGTATTTTCACTAAATAAGTTCATAAATCCAACAGGTCCACAAGAATCGCCTCCTGTACCTAGAATAGCATCTCCTGAAGGTCTTAGAATAGATAAGTCATGTCCACAACCACCTCCATATTTATATGTCATAGCTTCTTGAATAACACAATCATATATAGATTTAATAGAATCAGTCTTAATTCCTACAACATAGCAGTTGTTTAAGGTTGTTGTAATATCTTCTCTCCCTGCACCATGCATGATTCTTCCGCCCGGTACAAATTTGAAATTTTTTAATGCGTCAAAGAAAGCAGCTTCCCATTTTTCTTGAAGCTCCTTTGTTTTTTCTACGCTTGCCAGTGCTTTAGCTTGGCGTTTCCATAAATCCCATGGATGTTTTTCCCATGGTGCTAAATATTTCATTTCTAATACACTTTTTCCTAATTCATCATCCTTGTAATATTCACTGATTTGAAACTCTTTTGGACATGGATCTTCATCTTTTTGATTTGAATCATTCATTGATTCTTTGATGTTAAATCCTAAAATCTGGTTTTTAAGTTCCGAATCGATATTCGGATTTTTTTCATTTTCCTTAGGAAAATCTATTTCAATTGCTTCTGCTGCCATAACTCTAAATAATACTCTTACCCTTGTTAATTTTAAATTAATTCAATACACAGCTATCTGTAGATAGATTGTATATTAGCTCTAATAAAGAGACTGTCTGCAAATACTTTAGCTTCCGAAAAGCTGATTGGTTGGCACTTGTAACTTATTTAATTTTTTTTATTTTAGTCAAGGTTAAAAAGCATTTTCTTATTAATTTTTTTGAAAAGATGGAAAAATTTTTTAAAAATAACATCCCTGATTGGCTTTTAAAAAAACTACCTTACAATCATTATAATATTAAGGTAGGGAAGAAGAGCATGCACGTTATGGAAAAGGGAAATGGCAAACCTATTATTCTTATTCATGGTAACCCTATGTGGGGATATCTTTATAAAAAAGTATTGGATCAGCTTGGCGATGTTTCGGCAAGATTGATTGTTCCAGACTTAATTGGTTTCGGATTCTCTGATAAAGTAAAAATAAGTGAACATTCTTTGGAGGCGCATACAGAATGGATGGCAAGTTTTTTTAAAACAATCAAAGAAGATACTATCGGCCTAGTCATACATGACTGGGGCGGAATGATTGGAGTTGCTGGCGCAATGAGAGCTGGAAAGAAGATTGATGGATTAATAGTAATGAACACTGCTGTGACAGCGCCAAAAGATGGATTTAAACCAACCTGGTTTCATCAACTTTCTCAAACTCCTATTATAAGCGATATTTTGTTTAGAGTTTTCAATTTTCCACAATCTTATCTGAAGGTTCTTGAAGGTATCCCTAATTCTTATTCTAAATTTGATTTAAAAAGCTATAAATATCCATTGAGCAAGTTAAAAAATAATGTAGGTCCTTTGGCTTTAGCCCGCATGGTTCCGAATAATATGTCGCACCCAAGCGTTCCAATAGAAAAAGAAGTAGAAAAATTTTTACAGTCCTACAAAGGGCCAGCTGAAATTGTTTGGGGAATGAATGATTCTGTGATGTGGAAGTTGAGAAGAAGAACTGCAAGACTGCTGCCGCAAGCGAAAGTTGTTAAGACAGATGCAGGTCACTTTGTTCAGCAAGAAACACCTGAAAAAGTGGTAGAATCTATGAGAAAAATCTTTAAATTGACTACCAGTTAATACAAGATGAGCAAGAAAACACTAAAAAAAATTCAATCATTTTTAAGCTTAAGAAAGCCTACTAATAAGGATGATGAAAAATTTATATCTGGCATAGATTCTCCATATCAAGCAGCAAAATTGAGAAGCGCATCCAAAGATAAGACTATAGATAAATTTCATTCTCCTGTTAGTTTTTCATGGACAGCATTTTGGAAATCTTTCATTTATGAAAATTTACCTCCGGTTATTTTTTCACCATTAGCAGCAATATTTCTAGAAGGTTCTTTAACTAGAGCGTGGCATGTTTCCCAAAATAGACAGTTAATTGCAATATCTACAAAACATCATTCATTAGCGACAATTCGTAATAATTGGTTAATAATTTATCCTGCATCATGGCTCATGAATATTGGACTATTTTTAGCGCTTTTTTCTGATAAGGAACTAATTCTCAATATTGATCCATTTCATATGATCTTAGCTTACTTACTTTTATTTTTTAGAAGATTAATTATTGCTACTAAGTATGGATATTTTAGACCAGAGGATTTAGAGCGTTTATGCTTACCAGCCCCAGATTGGGATGATAATAAAACTGTTAGAAGATTAATAGCGCAAGGATGGATGCGTCCATGGGAGTTTCCTGGGCTGATTGAAGATGAATTAACTATTGCTATGGATGAAAATGATATTTGTCTACAAGGCATTCCGTTTGAACCATGCAAGGAAACAAGAGAAAAATTAATTAATGAGTCAAATAGCGAGTTATTTCCATCATCAACTAGTTCAACTAAAGAAAATGAACTTCCTTCTGGATTTATCCTCTATAATATTATTAATTCAGTTTATAGATTTCCTGCGCTAAAATATATGGGGCAATCGACATATTTATTTATGTTTTTATTACCAGCAGCTGCATTCTTATCAAAATATTTTTATGGTATGGACTTGTTTGGAGTTACTCCGCAAGAAAAAATTATTTCAGTAGCAACTCTTTTTGGATTTTTTAATGGATTTCAGCTTATGATGTTTGGCATGGTTTGTGCTGCAGATTATGAAAGAAGATATGCTACATCAAAAAAATTAGGTGAACTTGTATCTTATCCTGGTTTGAAACTTTCTTCAATTTTTAAGAGTTTTTATAAAGATAAAAAAGATGATAAGATCTTTGTTGATTTACAAAAAAGAGTCAATGTGTTCGCTTGGATGAACATGAGGAATGTTTTGCGATCGTTTGGCGAAACATATTATTTACGCATTCAAGGCTATACATCTATTTTAATTTTCTATTCGTTATTGTGCGTTGGAATTTTAAATCTGATAGTTTGGACTGGAATGAAACATCACATTTCAACTGTTATCGTTATTGGAACAGTTATTATTGCTGTTTCTGCAATTTGTTTGTTTGCAATTGCAAAAGCTATCCAATTACAATCTTTAAGCGCTCGGCATAGAGATTTCATAAGAAATGAACTTTTTATAATTGAGGAAGAGATTTGGGAATTGAAGTTGTCAGGAAAAAGCGAAGAAAGAATTACAGATCTATCTAGCGCAAAAGCTTTGCTCCAACAGGTTGATGAATCTATTAATTATAAAGAGTTGATTTATAAGCCAACAACAATTTTTGGATATGCGGCAAATAACGGAGTGATGGGTTCGGTGCTCGGCTTGGTATTAACAGGCGTCTTATTTGCTATCCAAGGATTTGTTTCAAATAACATCAGTTATGACATTTTTGGTTGGTTTAATTACTAATCTGAAAAAAATCGAAAAACTCATTGAATTATCAATTTTTTATTTAAATTTACTAGCAAGTAACTAAGCATTTATTAAACAACTTATATGACAGAAAAAAAACTAAATCATAGCTTTAGTCTAGATGATAAGTATACCTTATTTGAAGGAAGAATTATTCTTTCAGGCATACAAGCTTTAGTGCGTTTACTGCTCGATCAACACAGAGCAGATCTTATTAAAGGTCTTAATACAGGAACATTGGTATCTGGATATCGCGGATCTCCTGTTGGAACATTAGACATCAATATGATAAAAAATAAGAAGCTCTTAGATCAGCATAATGTCAAATTTATTTCCGGTGTTAATGAAGATTTAGGGGCAACATTAATATATGGAAGTCAAATGGCTGGGATGGTATCAAATGTAAAGTATGATGGCGTTTTAGGTATGTGGTATGGAAAAGCTCCTGGCGTTGATAGATCGGGAGATATATTTAGACATGCTAACTTTTTAGGAGTAGGTGAGAATGGTGGAGTGCTTGCAGTGGCAGGGGATGACCCATCTTGTAAATCTTCGACGCTACCTTCACAATCTGAGCCTGCATTATTTGATGCGATGATGCCAATATTTTATCCTGGAAATATCCAAGAAATTCTTGATCTAGGTCGTTATGCATATGAAATGTCTAGATACTCAGGTCTATGGTCTGGTTTTAAAATTGTAACAGATCTTGCTGATGCATTTAGTAGCGTATTTGTTGATCCACAACGAATCAATATCAATATCCCTGACTTTACATATAATGGAAAGCCATGGAAGCATACCCAGAATGCTAAGTTAGTAGGACATCATAGTCTTCCAACAGAGAAAGAAATTCACTTAGGTCGTATCACAGCGGCTAAGCATTTTTTAGCTAGCAATAACATCAATAAAATTACTGTTCAAGGCAATCAAGACAAGTTTGGTATTATAACAGCTGGGAAAACATACTATGATGTTATTGAGGCATTTGAATCGTTAGGATGGAACACTGAATATCTTAATAAGGTTGGTATACGCATTTTAAAACTTGGAGCAACATATCCCGTTGATTCTGGAATGATTAATAAGTTTTCTAGCGGACTAGATGAAATTTTTATTATTGAAGAAAAAAGATCTTTTATTGAAATGCTAATTAAAGAGGAGATGTATAATTATCCTAGCAAGCCTATAATCGTTGGAAAATATGATGAAAATAATAAACATCTTGTTCCGGGTTATGGAGAATTAACAGCTGATTATTTAGCAAAAATACTTTTTGATAGATATTCAAAGAAGATCAATATTGAATCTACAAATACTAAGATTAATATTTTAAATGAGATTGATAATAGAGTATATGCGCAATCATTTTCAGCGCGTTCTATGTATTTTTGTTCAGGATGTCCTCATAATACATCTACGGTAAAATTGCCAGAAGGTGAAGATGCAGGTTTTGGTGGCATAGGATGTCATTTGATGGCAATGTTTGTTGATGATGGTAAAGCTTTTGGAACAACTCATATGGGTGGAGAAGGAGCGCAATGGGCAGGCATGGAGCCATTTGTTGAAAAAGAGCATATGTTTCAAAATATCGGAGATGGAACCTTTTTCCATTCAGGTTCTTTGGCATTAAGACAAGCAGTAGCAGCCAAATCACATATTACTTACAAGATTTTATATAATCGCGCCGTAGCAATGACAGGAGCACAAGATCCTGATGGAGGATTAGATTTACCTGAGCTTACAAAATATTTAAAATCTCAAGGTGTAAAGAAAGTGATTGTTACAACAGATGATCCATCTGCATATGATTCCATTAAAAAATCGCGATGGGAAAAAGATACTGAAATTATGCATAGAGATTACATCGTTGATGCACAAAAAAAACTAAGAGCAGTAAAAGGTGTTACGGTGTTAATTCATGACCAGTCGTGTGCAGCTAATTTACGCAGATTACGTAAACGAGGTCTTGTGCATGAGCCAAAACAACGAATATTTATTAATGAAGCTGTTTGTGAAGGTTGCGGAGATTGCGGTGTTAAATCAAATTGTTTGAGCGTTCAACCTATTAAGACAGAATATGGAAGAAAAACACAAATTGATCAACCTTCGTGCAATAAGGATTATTCTTGCGTAGAAGGAGATTGCCCTTCATTTATTAGTGTTATTCCTTCAGAGAAAGGCGATAAACGAGCATTACCTGATGTCAATATTAAATCCAGTAAAATTCCGAAACCAAAAAAGAATAATGCAAAAATTGGCAATATTTTTATGATGGGAATTGGAGGAACAGGAGTAGTAACAGTAAATCAAATTATTTCTACTGCCGCGTTCCTGGAAAATAAAAAAGTTATAGCATTAGACCAGACAGGTTTAAGTCAAAAGGGCGGATCAGTTGTATCTCATTTAAAGATTTTAGATCAAGAAAATCCAGATTCTTCAAGTAGGGTTGCTAATGGAGAGTCAGATGCATACTTAGTTTTTGATTTACTAACAGGCGCGAATCCTAAGCATATGGAAAAGCTATATTCAAAGCGCTCTACCGCCATTATATCTACATCCGAAATTCCAACTGGAGATATGGTAAGATCCACAAAATCAGAATACCCAGAATCGGAGCATATGATTAACCTCATTCAACAGTTTTCAAAGAAAAATTTCTTGTTAAATGCTACGGAGATATCTGAACATTTTTTTGGCAGTAATATGCAAGCTAATTTTATTGTTATTGGTGCTGGTTATCAGTCTGGAGCTATTCCAATTGATGCGAGCTCTATAGAAGAAGCAATCAACATTAATGGCGTTGCAGTAAAAAGCAATACCGATGCATTCAATATCGGGCGAATGCTTGTTGCAGATCCATCATGGGTGCAATCAATTGATTTATATCGAACAGGAGAGCTTAAATCAAAGCCTATTATCACCAAAGAAGCAAAGAAAATAATTGATTCAGTAAAACCGGATAAAGATTTATGTCAAATTTTAGAATATCGCGTTCCAGAGCTGATTGATTATCAGAATATAAAATATGCAGAAGAGTATGCTGCATTTGTAAGAAAGATTTATAAAATAGAGAAGAAAGAGCGCTCTGCATCAATATTATCTCAAAATGTTGCAAAATATCTTTTTAAGTTGATGGCAACTAAAGATGAATATGAGGTTGCAAGACTATCGCTTAAGGCAGAATTAGATTTAGCGATTAATCAAGAATTTGGATCATCAGCAAAGATACACTATATGTTACATCCTCCATTCTTAAAGGCACTTGTAAATATTCCATTGCTGAACAGAATACCTGGAGTAAAGTCTAAAATAGCATTAGGATCCTGGTTTAGACCATTTTATATGTTGCTAAAAAACTTAAAATTTGTTCGTGGAACTAAGCTTGATTTTATGGCAATTTTTAGTAGTGATGTTCGTAATGCAGATAAGGCAATTTTAGATCACTATAAATCTCATATCTTAAAAAATATCCCAGATATTTCTAATGGTAGCTATGAAAAATTAATAGATTTTTCTGTATTACCTGATCATGTGAGAGGTTATGAGCATGTAAGGTTAGATAGTATGAAAACATATTATCAAAAAGCTGAACAAATACT
>CESM01153513.1_pt1 | contig 11773 bp, 9 predicted proteins | sample 361421 | NCBI WGS metagenome assembly CESM01 (sample SAMEA2622219, study PRJEB7988) | marine metagenome | isolation source: saline water (ENVO:00002010), including | reverse complement strand
GTCAAGGCTATTCAAATATTGATTATTATAAATATCCTGATTTTCAACTAATCCTTTATAAATTTCATTGACTTTATAGCTTTGTAAGAAAATTATAAAATCTTTATTATTTTCTACCTTTGAAATAATTTTTTCTGTAATCTTGCTTGAAGCTTTTGTACCAGAAATAAACCAATCTAAAGGTAAAGGATCGTCTAAGTCAAATAAATAAGCTACTTGAGGGTTGTCTGGGAAAACTGATATTTTTTTATTTATTTCATTGTCAATACACTCTGTTAACGAGTCTAAATAATCATAGATTTCAGGAGTTGTGTATATATTCCCAAAAACAGGATTTAGATTATATAAATTTGAAGTATATATATTTTTTGAAAAATTGTAATATGTTGTATCTATCCTAAACAAAGTAGTTTGAATTGAAATTACTGAAATTAGGATGGCAATTAAAATTGTCTTGAAATTATCTATATTTCTAGAATTGGGTTTTTTAGCGATTCCAATAAAATCTAATCTTAAATAATTATGTATCTTCAAGTAAGCAAAGCTTCTATTTTCTTTAATATTGTTATCTGGGTGGCTTAGCTCATCAACAATTAAATAAGTCGCCATTATGTTTAGGCCAATTAACCATTGGCCCCATCTGTAACCTTGCGAAACCATTGCAGATGCCTCTGTAAAATAAATAATTAAAAGTGGAAGAAAGGAAGTCGGAATGCTTTTAATCTTAAAAGATAGAAATATTCCAACAATTAATGTGAAGTTAAATATGTTTGTAAATGGACGATATTCAACAATCGAAAAATCATAATTTAAAAATATTACACAAAAATATAAAAATAATATAACTGCATTTTTAATTTTATTTGTTACATCGTTTTTAAAAATTGAAACAAGGCCACCTACCAGCAAAATAGATATCAATATTAAATCTTTTTCAAAAAAGCCTAAATGATGTATAAAGCTTTTATAAGGTAAACCAAAATCAGTTCTCAGATCATTTATTAAAAATGGGATTGCATCATTTAATGCAATCCAAAAAATATATAGCGCTTGAAATAAAAATACAAATAAATAATAAAAAACAGGAAGATTTCTGTACTTAATAAAGTGAAAAAATACCATAGAAAATACAGCAATTACGAAAATTAATTTTGACGATATAGCCAAACTTAAGAATACGAAACCTATGATTGTTCTAGGTTTGGTAGTTTTTGAATTAAAAATCAGATAAGAGCCAAGTGCAATAAAAAATATACCATCTATGGTGTAGAAGCTAAATATATAAATAAAATGTAAATTTACGATTGCAGAGGTATAAATGAAAAGCAATTTTAGGAGATCACTTTTAATTTTAAAATTATTACTTAAATTAAGTAAGAAATATGAAATCAGTGGATACATAGATAAAGTAATTACTCTTGTTATTTGAAAATTATATTTATCTAAAAAAAAATGGATTAAATTCGTTGTAAAAATAGATCCTATATTTAAGCCAAAAAAGAAATCTTTATGAGGTATATAACCTAATCTTAAACGCTGCAATGCGCCTAATTGAAAAGAGTAGTCCATTGTTGTAAAACCATATCTTACGTCTTGGAACCAAAAGAAAGAAACGAAAGTAATAAAAAATGTTATGTTCAAAAAAACATATCGATTTTTCGATAATTTCATAAGAGAAGTATATTAAGCTTATATCATATTTTAATAACAAATATGTAAAAAATTTATATGAATACTTTAATTTGCGGATCATTTGGATTTATAGGATTTAACTTTTCTAAAGATGCGCTTAGTAAAAACAAAGATGTAATTCTTCTGGATTCACTTAACAACAAATGTTCCGAAATAAATTTCAATGAAATTAGCGAATCTGTTAACAAAGTTAAGTTAGACATAAATCAGGTAGATGTCGACTTTATAAAAAAAAATAAAATAACAAAAATTATAAATTTTGCAGCTGAATCACATGTTGACAACTCTATTTCTAATCCCAAGTCTTTCATACATTCAAATATTGTTGGATTTGAAAATCTTTTAAGGTGCAGCATACAATCAGAAATATCAGAATTTTTACATATTTCAACTGATGAAGTTTATGGAAGTTACTTAAGTGATTTCGCAAACGAAGAATTTAAGCTCAATCCATCTTCTCCTTATTCTGCTACAAAAGCAAGTGCCGATTTAATTGGCTTGTCTTACAGAAATACATACGGGCTAAACTTGAAAATTATTAGACCAGCGAACAATTATGGAATTTATCAGCAACCTGAAAAACTAATTCCATTTTCAATAATCAGTATTTTAAATGGGAAAAAGATTGAACTATATGGAGATGGAAATAATATTCGGCACTGGCTACACGTTGACGATACTGTTGATGGAGTAAATCACGTTTTAAAATTTGGAAAAGGTGGTGAAATCTACAACATAGGGTCAGGAGAATATCTTTCAAATATTGAAATTGCCCAAAAAATTTTATCTACTCTTAATCTTGAGTTCGATGACAATGTAGATTTTATTGAAGACAGACCTGGACACGACTTTAGATATGCTGTTGATTTCTCAAAACTAAGAAATTTGAAGTGGAAACCAAAAAAAAATATTGCTAGTGAAATTGATAAGGTAATTAATTGGTATTCAGATAATACTTCGTGGTGGGATGATAATTACAGGAAAACGATTGATTCAAGAAAATCAAGATTAAATATTAAATAATTGATTTTTGCCTAATTACCCCTGTAATACTTTGTTGATCTAAATTAAATTGAGAAGGGGTGAGTGAGATCAATTTTTTATTAGGGAAAGATTTCAGAAACTTATCTATCAATATATTTACTTCACTATTCTTTTGATCACTTGTAAAGTATCCATCAAAACCAGCCAGATAAACATTTTCAATATTTGAAAAAGTACTTATCATAAGTGCATAACCGAGTACTAGGCTGCTTGGAAGTTCTAAGAAAAATTTTTGTTTAGAAAAATTATTATCTACTTTCACATTAACGATTTCATATGATATTGTTTCATTTTCAATAGCAATCATGCTGGGGCAAATAACATTTCTTAACTTAATTTCATGATTATTAATCTCTGTAGCTAGCTTGTTTGGATTTAGAAAAATATTGTAATCAATTAAATCTTTATTAAGAAAATTATTGCTGTTAAGTTGTATTACTGTTGGAGTAAATTTTTTTATGAATAATTCAAGATCACTTCCATATTTATTTAAATTTTTTCCTGAACCCAATAAAAGAAATGATTTATCATTTAACTTTTCCAATTTTATTTCATTTGTTTCAGGGGTTTTGCTGTATAGTTTTTCTGTAAAATTCACATTATTTAAATCAAAAGATTCTTTGTCAAGAAAATTAGTCGAATCAATAAAATTTACTATGTCTGCAGAATTGAAACTATCATCATGAAGCATTTCTTGTATATATGATGGGTGTATTTTATTTTTTCCTGCCAAAAAATAAAAAGGGTTACTACCCCATTTTTTTTCATACTTTAGTTTGTCTAAATATTTTGAGTTAAAGTCTATTAAATCACTGAAATTTGTATTTTTATTCTGAAAATAATTTATAAACATATCTTCAGTTAATGTATTTCCAGGGCCTCTACCCATTCCCGTAAGGGTACCGTCAACCCAGGTAGCACCAGCCTCAAGTGCAGAAACTGAATTAATAAATGCTAATCCCAAATTATTATGCGCATGGATTCCTATATCACCTCCAAATGAAGTTTTCATTTTTTCTACAATATCTTTAACATCTCTTGGAAATAAGCATCCGACACTATCTGCAAAATAAATACTTTTAAGATTAATTTTTTTTGCAATTTCTCCAAAATCTTTTATAACTTTTTCATCAGCATTTTGAATCTGCATAAGGTTTATTGAAACATCAAAGCCTTTTTTAATAAGTTCATTGGCAATTTCGTAAGAGACATCTAAACCATCAAGATACGTGGCTATTCTTACAAAATTTACGCGCGATGATTTACTATCTAAAGGGAATAAATACTCTAGCTTTTGGGGATCAAGTTTTTTTTCTGTTGTAGCTTGACCGGAGAACAGCATAACTCCAAGATTTACATCATCATTAATCTTGTATTTATTAATTACCTCCTCTGTGGTAAATGCAAATTCACCTCTCCAAACAGAATTATCAAAAAATCTGAAGCCAAACTCTATATTTTTTAAATCAAGATTTGAGCAAAGCTTTAAATAATCATTTACAAAGTCTTCATCGAAGTCCCAATTTACTTGATATCCGCCATCTCTAAGAGTGCACTCTAATAAGTTAAATTTCATGATTTTTATAATGATAATATGGTAAAAAAAGTAGGTCTAGTACCAAGTCGATTAAATAGTTCAAGACTTCCAGAAAAAGCATTAGAACTTATTGAAGGTATGCCAATGTTTGCACATGTTTATTTTAGAGCAAAAGAATCCTCCCTCGAAGATGTTTATCTCTTGACAGATAGTCAAAAAATAAAAGAAGCTGCAGAATCCTACGATATCAAAACTTTAATGACAAGTATGAATCATAAAAATGGAACTGAACGATGTCATGAAGGCGGTAAAATTTTAGGTTTAAATGATGATGATATAATTATCGACATACAAGGAGATGAACCACTTATTGATCCATTAGATATCACTAAAATTCTGAATTTTTATTTAGAAAATAAATATGAAATTTTAGTCTCTACCCTAGAGACTAAAATATATAAAAATAAAAATACTGTAAAAGTTGCTCTTAATCAAAGTGGAAGAATTTTATATTTTAGTCGCGAAGATATCGGAGATAATTCAGAAAAATTAATAATAACTAAAGGATTAGTCGCTTTTAATTTTAAAACAATAGACCGATATGTAAATACAGAAGAAACTGAACTTGAAAGATTAGTAAAACATGAGCTGCAGCGTTGCTGTGAAAACGATATTTCAATATATGAGTTTAGAATTAATAACAACTCCCGAGCTGTGGATGTTAAAGATGATTTAGATTTTGTCAGGCAAGCTATAAAAAATGATCCCTATTTACAAAATTATATTAATAATTAAACCAATTAAATAAATCTTGTGCTCTATCGTCAATAAATACATCAGCATGTGGCTTGCCAAATCTTAATTCGTGATACTTCAATCCCCAAGTCTTTGCTTGTTCTTTTGTTAAGTCTTCCCAATCAATACCTGTTGCAGCGCCTCTTGCCGTAAAGAGAATAATTTTGTTTCCGTCATCATAGAGGTCATTAACGATTTTAATTCTATCCAAAAAAGGCTCTGCATCTTTATAGTCTTCATGATCTTTTGAACAAAGTGTTCCATCTATGTCGAAACAATAAATCATATATTATATAATTTTAACCTTATTGTTGTTTATCTACTTTTAAAAATTTATTGTATAGTAATAAAATATGATAAAACCACGTAATTTAAAATTTGTTCTTGAATTAATTTCAGCTTCTGTTGTTTTAGAAACTTTTTTTAATTATGTAGACCTGAATTATGAACCTTTTAATGAGATTATTTTTAATTTTAGTAGTTCATTCCAAAGTTTAGGACTAAATCAGTTCAGTACAGTATTGATTTCAATATCCATTTCACTTGGTTTTGTTTCAATAAAATACAGCCTACATTCAAAAATTAAGATAATTAACTTTATGAAAACTGCAGTAATTTATCCACTAATATTTTTGGGGTTCCTATACCTATTTCAAATATTTGATCTACCAAGATCATATCTATTAATTTATATATTTATTTTTTTCATATATGACAAAGCTGTTGATATATTATATGAATTAATTTCAAATAATTTTAAACTATCATTGGCTAGTTTTTTAATTTCCATTTCAGCTTTAATATATGTTTCAAATATTATTCTGCCAATTGATAGTATTTTGCTTGTCAGAAAAGCAAATTTAGTTGAGGTACAAAACATTAGGAGTGAGTCTAATTTCATTGAGCATGATAAAGATTTCCTTTATCAAAATAATGAATATGTTACATACTCAGATTCAAAAAATTTTGAAAATATATCTGTCGATATTTATAAAATGTGCTGTGAAGAGTTGTCTTTTTATAATCAATTCATGAAAAATGTTGGATACATTAATTTACACAATGAAAACTTAATTGTTGTTAATGGATTTGGAGATACCTTTTTCATTGATAAATCAAAATTAATTGATAACAAATCAACCAAGCTTGTAAGAATTGAGAACAATTTAAAGTCCTTGATTAAAAATAAAAATGTAACTGAAATAAATAATGAGTCAAGGTTTTCTGGACAAGATAGTATTAAAGGTGCCGTTATTCATGACAATAAACTGTACGTCAGTTTTGTAGAAAATCAATCTGACACTTGTGTGAATATTCAAATTGCAGTTGGAGACTTTGATTTGAACAAAATACAATTTAATAACTTTTTTAGTACTAATGAATGTGTAGAGAGAGAGGTGGCCACAATTCAACATGCTGGTGGAAAAATGCTGTTTGATAATAAAGATTTATTTTTTACAGTTGGAAGCTTCGGTACTTACGAAGAACCTCAAGACTCAAGTAGCATTTTTGGCAAAACGATAAAAATAAATATAGAAACTCAAGATTGGGAAGTAGTTTCTCTCGGTCACAAAAATTCGCAAGGGCTATCATTTACAAAAAATAACAACTATATTATCCAAACTGAACATGGTCCTAGATTTGGTGATGAAATAAATTTAATAGATTTAAATGAAATTAAGAATTATGGATATCCGATTGCCTCCTATGGAATTCATTATGGGGATATAACTGGAAATAACTTTGAAGAAAATGAGCCATTTTACAAACCTCATAGTGATTATGGTTTTGAAGAACCTATTTATTACTGGAGTTCTGAAATGAACTCTAATGGTATTTCTTCAATAATAGAAAAGCATGATGAGGAAAATGTTTTTTATGCAACATCACTAAATGGAAATAATCTGTACGAATTGAAAGTTAACTTTTCTGAGTTGAAAGTTGAATCAATTTTTTCATATAATTTACGTAATAGGATTAGAGATATTATTTATGATTCAGACCTAGATTTGTATTTTCTTTTGCTTGAGGAAAACCCAAGTATCGCAGTTCTTAAAAATATATCAGATTAATTTTTTTATAGCCTCAAATGAATTATCAAGAACTTTATTAATACTTAAATCGTTAAAAATTAAGTTTTTTAATATTACAGTTTCCTTACTTTCATTAATATTTGATAGTTCATATTCAATAATCGATAATAGGCTTTCAAAAGTCATAACTCTATGAATATCACTATTTTCGATTACTTTTGAATACTGTCTGTTCTTATTTGGATCTGGTGGGGCTATAAATATTATTGGTTTATCTAGTACTAAATAATCTACATATATAGTTGAATAATCAGTAATCAACATATCACTCATAATTAAAAAATCGTAATCGTAATCAACAATTACATTTTTAGTATGTTTAATAAATGTAGAATTTTCAAAGTAATTTTCAACTTCTAAAGAGAACTTATCATTTAAATGGGTTTTTATTATTAAAGTTGTATTTAATTTCTTGAAAAATTCATCCAATTTTTTTAAATTTTCTAACCTAAAGGGAGAAAAAGTTGAGTTTAAAAAATCTTTATCGTTCCTGCTAGCTGTTGGTGCGTATAAAACTATCTTGTTATTTATATTGTTGATATTTTTTAAAGCATTTTGTTTGTTACCGTTTTCAAGTAAGTATTGAACTCTGGGATATCCATTGACTTTAAGATTTTTATATGGATATTTGAAATCCTTTATAAACATGTCTTTCTCAAAATCTGAGTACATCCAGACTTCTGAATAGTTTTGGAGATCTTTAAATAATTTATTATCTTCTTCAATAGGATAAGCACCTTCTATTGCATGTCCGCAGTAGAGTGTTTTAATTTTGAGATATTTAGTTATTAATTTGTGAAAAAATATCCCATGTGACGCAATTATCAAATTACTAGATAAACATTTGTAAACATCTAAAGGTTTTAAAACATAGAGAATATTTGCATCTAAACCCTCTTTTTTGTAAAACGTTTTTAAGTCCAAATAATCCTGATAATTAAATGTTATGTAATTCATAACTAAGTTTTCTTGATTCTGTTTATTAAATAAAACCTCTAAATTACCAATTAATTTATGACCAGTTAGTGTAATTGTCTTGTTTTTTCTTTTTACACTGAAAAATTTAATAAAAATACAAATAATATAAATTAAAAAACTGAGAGAATAAATTAAGTAGTGTAAGGGGTTGCTTTTTTGAAATTTCATAATTTTAAAGTAATTTAATTTTTTTACACTAACTTAATTAAACATAATAACATGGTATTTTGAAAAAGATATTGATGAAAAATTATAAAGCATATATTAGCTATATTTTTCTGATTATTTTCTTATATTCGTTTTATTCATATATCCAGGAAAATATTGAAATGTTTAATTTAATATTTTCAATCCAAACACTTAATATTGGGATTATTTTTCTTATCAGTTTTATCAACTATGCAATTAAAGCAAAAATTAACGTAGATATTTATTCATTTTCAAAAATAAAACTGCCTGTGCTTGAATCATTAAGAATAATATCTAGAAGTACCGCAATAAACTTAAGTGGGCCCGCAAATATTGGAGCAGGTTATAAACTTCACTATCTTAAGAAGAAATACGATTTAAACATTATTGAAAATATTTCTATAAATACTGCATACGCTTTTTACTTAAACTATTTTTATATAATTATCATTTTTTTGATAACTTTATCTAGTAACCAAACTGGGTTTGAAAATAGTTTTTATTTAAATTCTTTTTTAATATCAGTAATTTTTGCACTTTTTATATTTTTAAAAATAATAAGTTCAAACAAGTTGGAAAAAATAAAAATTAAGATTTTAAAAGATACTATAGAAAAGTTACTTCTAGGCTTCCGATATTTTAAAGAGGACTCAGAAAATTTAAGAAAACTTATACTATCTTCACTTATTTATATTGCAATTTCGATAATTTATTTACAAGCAGTCATGAGTAGCTTGGGTTTTAATATCTCCTTATACTCTTTACTAGTTTTGCACTGCCTATCAAGTGTGGTGAACTTAATTAAACTAACCCCAGGAAATATAGGATTCCTTGAAATTTCACTAATTTTCTTACAAGGTCTACACGGCATAACTACAAATCAAATAATTATTTTTAGTGTGGTTTCAAGAATTGTTAGTTTTACAAGTTTACTTTTGCTTTTTGGTATTGATAAAGTTGCAAATAAGAACTAACTAAGTATCTTTCTGTCGAAATATCGATATAAAACAATTACCAAGAGTACTACAACAAAAAAATAGTAAACATCTATATATTCAAGATCAGTTACCAATTTTACAAAATTCTCATTATTAGAGGGAAGCCCTGTAGAATTAAGAAAGTTAAAAACAGAATCAGGACTCACAAAAAGTAAGAATATTTTTAATATTGTGGCTCCTAAAAAACTCGTGATAAACAATTTTAAATACGAGTCAATTTCAAGAAAAGATTGAATATAGCCCTCAAGGTAATATCTCTCTGTATATCTTGACATAATGCCGAAAGAATTTAATTCTGGCTCTAGAGATAATTGAGTTAACTCTGTAGATTCAAAAAATAGTGTGGATATAAATGAAAATAATGAAATAACCAGTATTGATATATGCAACCGTTTAAATTTGTATTTAGATTTGTAAAAGTAGTAAAGAATAATAGCTAATGGAAATAAATTATAAATATATCTAAATCCATAAGCTGAACCAGGAGATTTCCACAAAATTGTAATAAAAAGTACTTGAGCAAAACTAAGGCTTAGTAATAAAGCACCATATATTTGGTTTCTACTCTTGTTTAAAGATTGTATTAAGTAAGCTATAGACAAAACAGTACCAATAAAAAGTATTGGCGAAAACCAAAGCAAACCAAACTCTTGTGTAAATAGAATTATTATAAATCTATTTATAAATTCGAATGAAGTACCTAGGACATTTCCCCAAAAACCCTCAAGATCTTCAATTTTTATATTGGTTTCAGTATCTGAAACATACACATAAGCTGGGTTAATTGTAAAAACTCCATAAATTAACTTATTTATCAAAAGAAACAAACTCGACGAAAAGATGGAAGATATCCAAAATTCTTTAAAATCTCTTAATTTATATTTTTTTTCGTTAAAAAACATAAATTTAATGATTAAAGGAATTACAAAAAAATAAAAGTGTACCCATTTTACACTAAATCCAAGTACAGCAAAAATAGGTATAAATGAGGCAGAAGCTCTGTCTTTATTTTGATAAAATTTAATCGAAAAATAAATTAACATAGTCAAGCTGAATGCTTCATAAACATGCGTCATGCTGTATCTTTCAAAAGCGTAATAAGAAACACCAACACCAAGGGTTAAGACAAGTACATCTGTAACTTTATGTTTTATATTTAAAATTTTTAATGATTCTTTTAAGTATCTAACAGTAAAAAAGAAATAAAATATTGATGAAAATGAATAAAAAAGTAATTTATAGCTAATAATTGAATTTGTACTCTTTAAACCTATATAGCTAAATATTTTATCAAATACAATGCCTGTAAACATAAACGGAGCAGAATATAACCCTGTTCCAACAAATCCTATAGGTGCCGATTTATCGTTCTTGTAAAATCTTTCATCCTCTAATCCTTCTAGTTGATTTGAATAATCGAAGTCAAAGTCTTCTACTATTGTTTCAGAATGAATAAAATAATCAAAATCATCACTACAACAGGTGATTTCATCTTTGAAACGAAAATCAATTTTTAATATCGACAAAATTATCAATACAAAAATCAAAAATTTATATTTATTAACAGTTTTTGACAAATCTATCTAATTATACTTCTCGAAGTTATAAATTTTAACTTTGAAAAACAATTATTGAAGTCATGTTATATTGATTTAAATGACCTCTATAGAGACTTTTTGCGGAAATTATCCTGATGATTTTAATTCATCAAATATAAAAAACGACGAGGTTATAGTATTTGAAAATGATCCTAATTTTCCTGCAATTCAGCTTTGGAATTTCAAAAATGATACTATTTTTGTAAATTCTTTTGCTGAATGTGAACATTATGTATTAGGCGGTTGGGATAAAAAACCTGAGGAAAATACTGAATTTTTATTACAAGGATTTTTAATTATTACTTTTGTGGTCTACGCAATTTGTACAGTTAATTTTAAAAAAATCAAAAACTATTTTTCATGATATTTAATTTATTAACAAAAAAAAACACTCCAATATTTTTATTGATACTATTAATTATTTTTGTGCCATGGATGATTTCAGACTACTTTGATGAAACTGCTGCTACTGAAATTATCAATAATGATCTATCTTTTTATGAGATTAATCCGTGTAAGGTTTCGACATTTGAATTTTTAAACAAAAATAATTTCAATAACGATATTAAATTTAATATCGATAACAGATCGTCTATAAATTGTTACGGAAAAATTTCTCAAGTTATACTTGAAAAAAATTCCGTACAAGTTTTTGTTGGTGCAAACTCATTTGTAAGCTATGTATTAAATATATTTCTTTTATTTACATTTATTTCAATTATTAAACCTGACAAAGAATACAAAAAAAACAAAAAATTTAATGTCTACTTTTTAATAACTAGTTTGCTTTCTTTAGCTCTTATAAAAAGTGAAAGAAGTTTTTATGAAAAAAACTTTTATATTTTTGAT
>CESM01234372.1_pt1 | contig 11779 bp, 12 predicted proteins | sample 361421 | NCBI WGS metagenome assembly CESM01 (sample SAMEA2622219, study PRJEB7988) | marine metagenome | isolation source: saline water (ENVO:00002010), including | reverse complement strand
CTCTATCTCTTCTATAATTTCCCAAGCTTTTTTTGATAATTCGTCAGTAAGACTTTCTATAAAATATGATCCTGCTAATGGATCTACAGTATTCGTTACACCAGTCTCATTTTGAAGAATAAGCTGGGTATTTCTAGCTATTCGAGCGGATTCGTCAGTAGGAAGGGCAATTGCTTCATCAAATGAATTGGTATGCAAACTCTGAGTTCCACCTAGTATAGCAGAGAGTGCCTCGTAAGATGTCCTAATGATATTATTATATGGATCCTTTTCAGTAAGTGATACTCCAGAAGTCTGACAGTGTGTTCTGAGTATCAAGGACTTTTCATTTTTTGCTCCAAAATCTTTCATTATTTTATACCATAATGTTCTAGCTGCTCTGAGTTTTGCAATCTCCATGAAGAAATCAGTTCCAATTGCAAAAAAGAATGAAAGACGTGGAGCAAAGTCATCAATATCTAACCCTTTTGAGAGAGCTGCCCTTACATATTCCATGCCGTCAGCAAGTGTGTAAGCAAGTTCAAGCACATTATCTGCACCTGCTTCTTGCATATGATAGCCAGAGATTGAAATTGAATTAAACTTTGGCATTTCCTTAGATGTAAATTCAATTATATCAGCAACGATTTTCATAGATGGATCAGGAGGATAAATGTATGTATTTCTCACCATGAATTCTTTTAAAATGTCATTTTGTATAGTTCCAGATAATAAATTTTTATTAACATTTTGCTCTTCCCCAGCAACAATGAATGAGGATAAGACAGGAAGCACTGCACCATTCATCGTCATTGATACAGACATTTGATCAAGTGGAATGTCATTGAATAGAATTTTCATGTCTTCAACAGTATCAATGGCAACACCGGCCTTGCCAACATCTCCCATTACTAAATCATCATCAGAGTCATAACCTCTATGAGTCGGAAGATCAAAAGCAACTGAAAGACCTTTTTGACCAGATTTTAAATTCTCCTTATAAAAATCATTTGACTCCTCTGCTGTAGAAAACCCAGCATACTGCCTTATCGTCCAAGGTCTATTTGTATACATTGAAGCTTTTGGTCCCCTCGTGTATGGCAACTGACCAGGGAGTGAGTCATTATCTACAAATGAAAGATTTTCAATGTCGGCCTTAGTATAAACTGGCTTTATTTCAATACCTTCATCTGTTTCAGAAGACGCCTCGTTGAGATCAATCTTGGTTTCTCGTTCAAAGCTTTTCTGCCACTTTGTATAATTTTCACTATTTTTTGTTTTCATATTTAATTAAGAAACTTTTAAATTTAGATTATGTGATGTATATAATTATTTGATTATAAAAAAAAATAGAATATTTAAAGAACATAGCTTGTTAGTGATTCGGACACATAATCTACCTGTTTTGTTCTATATTATAAACAACATGTTGTGTCAGTTAATAGTTAATATACAAAAATAATATTATGTTTGAAAAATTTACATCATTGTTTGAAAAGACTGAAACTAGAGAAAATGACGAATTTGATGCAACACAGCTGGCTGTTGCCTCGCTAATGATTACGACAGCAAAACACGATGGTATATTTGATGAAATTGAAAAGGAAGAAATTCTTAAGTTACTTAATAATTACTACAAGTTGACAGATGAAAGCTTAATCAATTTATTTGAAATATCCGACTCTATGGTTGATAACGCTAGTGATATACATCAGTTTACTTCAAAAATAAATTCCTCCTTAGATGATGAAGAAAAACTAGCAATAATTGAAATGCTTTGGAAAATAATCATTGCTGATGGGCGAATTGATGATTACGAAAATGCTCTTGTGAGAAAACTATCAGGACTACTTTATATTGATGATTTTAAAGTTGGTGAAATCAAAAAAAGACTTACAGGTTAATCCTCTATGACGTACGTCGTAAATGAGAATTGCATTAAATGCAAATACACTGACTGTGTGGAAGTTTGTCCAGTTGATTGTTTCTATGAAGGTGAAAACATGCTAGTAATTAATCCTGAGGAATGTATTGACTGTGGAGTTTGTGAGCCAGAATGTCCGGTGGATGCAATAATCTCTGATGCAGATGATGAAAATGGAAAATGGCTAAAAGTTAATACGGAGTTTTCAAATGAATGGCCAAATATTACCTTAAAAAAAGATCCGCCAGCTGATGCGGAAAAATATAAGAATGAAGATGATAAGTATAATAAATTTTTTTCAAAAAAACCTGGGGGATAAGTCAATTATATGAAAAAAAATAAAGAATCTATGAAGAAGAAAAAAAAAGTTGTTAAAAAAATTCTAAAGAAAAAAAAAGTTGTTAAAAAAGTTCTAAAGAAAAAAAAAGTAATAAAAAAAACTCCTAAAAAAAAGAAGGTTGCTTCTAAAAAAAAGAAGGTTGCTGCTAAAAAAAAGATAGAAACAAAACAGCCTATAAAAAAGTTTGTTGCGCCAAAAATGCCGCAACAATCAAATAAAAAAGTTAATAATAGAATTATTAATCCTTCACACTATCAAGCAAAAAAAGTGAAGAAGTTTTTAGAAATAAAAAAAATAAAAGAAAAGAAAGTAAAAAAGATATTTAAGACTAAAGACTTTGTAGTCTACCCAACTCATGGAGTTGGACAAGTTATTGATATTGAAAAAAGAGAAGTAGTTGGTCAAAAACTAGAAATGTACGTCATTGAGTTTTTAAAGGATAAATTAATACTTAGAGTACCAGTTGATAAAGCAAAAAAACTTAGTTTAAGAAAGGTTTCAAAACCATCTAAAATTCAAAATGTTTTAAAAATCCTCTCACAAAAAGCAAAAATTAAAAGAACTATGTGGAGTCGACGTGCACAGGAATATGATTTAAAGATAAACTCTGGGGAAATTGAACAAATTGCTGAGGTTGTAAGAGATTTGAATAGAGCAAACAACCAGATCGAGCAATCTTATAGTGAACGTCAACTTTTTGAATTATCTTATGATCGTTTTTTAAGAGAAGTAATAGCAAGTCTTAAAATTACTGAGGAGAATGCAATTAAGAAATTAGACAAAATTCTCGGAAGAGACAAATTAAAAACGCCCCTAGTCTATTAAACTAAGGGCGCAAAAAAAAAGCATTGATTAATCAATGCTACTTATCTTCTCTTTTTTTTCTTTTTAGCTGGCTTCCTTTTAGCGGCTTTTTTCTTCTTTTTAGGAGCTGCCTTTTTCTTCTTTTTAGCAGGCTTCCTTTTAGCTGCTTTTTTCTTCTTTTTAGGAGCTGCTTTTTTCTTCTTTTTAGCAGGCTTCCTTTTAGCGGCTTTTTTCTTCTTTTTAGGAGCTGCCTTTTTCTTAGCTTTTTTCTTTGCCTTAGCAAAGATTACTTTAAGTTCCTCCATAATTATCTCCCCCCATTTGGGTTTAGTTAGAGGTTAATTAATGAATCAAAAGTTTGATTCGTTATGTTCAATGATTAAACTTTTATTGAAAACTGTCAATTTCTCAATCTTTTCAAAGATTAATAGTAAAAATGTAAGAAAATTAAATTTATTTTAAATTATTAGTTTATTTATTTAAATACTTATAGTCATTGAATTTTTTTTAATAAAAAAAACTTATTTTTTAAAATTTATAATTTTAAAACAAAAAAAGAAAAAAAAATTTGTTATAAGTTTATTTCTGATTAATGTGCGCTCGTAGCTCAGTAGGATAGAGCACAGGATTCCTAATCCTGGGGTCGGATGTTCGAATCATCTCGAGCGCGCCAAAAATAATTTATCTAAGCTATTTCAGAACCGTTATCTACTAATTGACGAGGTTCCAAAAGTATCACTTCTTCCCTTTTATTTATGGCGCCTAATACTAGCACTTCTGATTCTACGCCTGCAATATTCCTATTTTCAAAATTGCAAACTGCAACAATTTGCCTATTAATTAACTCATCTATTGAATAATTAGTGATTTGAGCAGAGCTGATTTTTATCCCTAAATCTGGACCAAAATCAATTGATAAAACATATGCTGGTTTTCTTGCTTTTATATTAATTTCAGCAGATTTAATTGTACCTGTTAAGATTTGTATTTTTTGAAAATCATCATGTTTTACAATGCTTTTTTTCTTTATGAGAGCCATATTGGCAATTGTTAATACCCTATATTGTTTGATTCAATTTGTAATTATTTATTCAATTTGTATTTTAGCACAATGTCAAGTTTTGATGAATCAAATGAAATGAAAGCTTTTACCAAAAAAGCTATGTCAATTCCTCTTTTGGCTGAAGAACATGAAAAACTGTTAGCTAAAAAGTGGATTGAAAAGAAGGATGAGAGTGCTCTTCACGAACTTACGCAATCCCACATAAGATTAGTTATTGCTTTTGCGGTAAAATATAAAAACTATGGTTTAAACCTTAGTGACCTTATTCAAGAGGGTAACATTGGATTAATGAAAGCCGCTGAGAGATTCCAACTCGATAAGGAAGTTAGATTTTCTACTTACGCAGGCTGGTGGATAAGGGCTTCTATCCAGGATTTTGTTTTAAAAAACTGGTCGTTAGTAAGAATAGCCACTACATCAAAACAAAAAAGTCTATTTTTCAATCTGAGAAAATTAAAACATAAAATTCATCAAACTGAGCACGGATCAATTGACTTTAGAACAGCTCAGGGAATTGCAAACGATTTAAATATTTCTACGTCTGATGTCATTAAGATGGACAGCAGAATAAGCCAAAACGATAGCTCTCTTAATCACAAAATTAATGATGAGAGCCAGAGTGAATTCATGGAATTAATAGAAGACGAGGATGCAAGACCCGATGATAAGCTTTTCGAAAAGGATCAAGTAAATTTCAAAAAGGAAATAATTAAACGTTCCCTTGAGATACTAGATGATAGAGAAATTAGAATTATTAAAGATCGTCACTTAATTGAAGATACTAAAACTCTGGATATATTAGGAAAAGAACTTAAAATTTCAAAAGAAAGAGTTAGACAGATAGAAAAAGGTGCCATGATGAAGTTGAAATCTTATATTGCCAACTCTCAAAGCAAAGATCTTCTTTTCAGCTAACTAATTCAACAATATGCTCTCCCAAAACTAAAGAAGAAGTTAAACCTGGAGATTCAATTCCAAAAAGATTTATTAAATTCTTACATTTATGAGTCTCTTCACCTTGTATGATAAAATCACTTTTTCCCTCTCCACGATTTTTCAACTTTGGCCTTACCCCCGAATAACCTTTTTTTAGTAAACCCTTATCAAAAGTAGGTATATATTTTCGAATATCATTATAAAAAGATTCAAGTCTATTCTCATCTACATCATAATTTATTTCATCAATCCATTCTACATCTGGACCAAATCGTACTTGCATACCGATATCTAGACCCAAATGTAAGCCAAGACTTGCTTCATTTGGTATAGGATAAATTAAGTGCCTAATATTTAAATCCTTACTGGTCTCAAAATAATTTCCCTTAGCGAAGTATGTCTTTGGAATTATTGTTTTATCCATAAAGGATATTGATTTGGCAACATCTTCAGCATAAAGACCCGCTGCATTAATTAAAATTGAAGACTCAATTTTAATTTCATCATTTTCATTAAGAACTGTCGAGACATGAACATTGTTCTTTAGCTCAGATTTAATAAATTTACTATTGTAAGCGATGCTTCCTGACAACTCTAACTCTCCTAGATATGATCTCATTAATGATGCTTGGTCGACAATGCCTGAAGATGGAACAAACAATGCTTCCTCACATTCTACTAGCGGTTCCGCCTGAGAAACATAATCTCCAGTCACTCTCTTTATTCCTTCAACACCATTATCACCTGCTTTTTCATATATCTCATCAAGCTTTGGGATTTCGTCTTTTGAACAAGCCACAATAAATTTGCCTGTATTGAAGTGTGGGATTCTAAATTTATTACAGTATTCATAAATACGTTTATTTCCGGGAGCGCAAAATTTTGCTTTTAATGAATTCTGATCGTAATAGACACCTGCATGGATTACCCCACTGTTTCTTGAACTTGTAACTGAACCAAAAGTATTCTCTCTTTCGACGACTAGCACATCCCTTCTTTCAGCAGCAAAAGTCTTAGCAATTGCCAATCCAACAACTCCTCCTCCTATAACTAATACGTCTACAAAATTATTACTCATGAAATTTTTTTTATCATTAACGATACTTTCTTTGTTTCATTTTCTGTAAGCTGATGGCCAACGTTTTCATAGTTTAAGCTTTCATGAAATTTTTTTGATATTGGGTTTGGTGGCTCAATATTAAATTCACATGCAATTAATTCATACTCACTAATGTTTTTTTCTAAGTCTAAATATAGACTTTTTCCAATACCGTTTTTCTTAAACTCATCCATAATCACAATTCTATCGATATAAGCAAACTTATCATACCTTCTGCTAAACCATTTATAATTTAAGCTTTTATATTCAAGGCCTGATGGTAAAACTAATAAAAAACCAGAAATGGCACCGTGAGAATTCTCAGCTATTTTGAAATATAATTTTCTATTAAGAAACCACTCAAATTCATTATAGGATACATAGTTGACTGCTGGAATTGCAGACTTATTAATTCGTACAATCTTATCTATATCAGAATGTTTAGCGTCTCTTAACTTAAACATTTTAACAAGTTACATTATAATTTTCGACAAAGAGCTTTGGCATCCTAACTGGCTTAAAATTATTTAGACTTATGCAGGCATAATCAACAAAAGATGTGAAAATTGTTTGATCTTTAGCTATGTTGATAACTTGAAAAAATCTACTTAATCTGATTTTTTTATCAGTTGAAACAATCCAAGTTGAAATAGCTACTTGGTCCCCTTCAAACAAAGATCCTGTAAAATTATTTTCACTTTTTATTACAACACAAGCACATTTTAATTCCTCATAAGTCTTTGGTGTAATTCCTAAACTGGCTGAATGATTCCAGCTGACAGTTTCACACCAATTTAAATAAACTTTGTTATTAACATGCCCTAATATATCAATGTCTTCTTTTGTTACTCTAAACTCTTCAATAAATGGATTTTTATGATGCCAGTTTAATTTATCTAATACTCTCAATTTCTAACTTCCTTCGGAAGTTTAAAGTGAACATTTTCTTCACCTAGTGTTACATTTTCTATTTCTAAAGAATAAGTTTTTTGAAATTTAGAAATGATATTTTCAACTAAAACTTCTGGTACTGATGCACCTGAAGAAATGCCAATTGTGTTAAAAGAAGAATAGTTTTTTAAGTCCAAACTTTCTGCATTTTCTAAAAGCTGTGAATTTTCACACCCTGCTTTTTTTGCTACCTCAACAAGTCTGTTTGAATTAGATGAATTCTTAGATCCAACTACGATGAATGCATCACACTTATTAGCGTACTCCTTTATAGCCTTTTGCCTATTTGAAGTTGCATAACATATGTCTTCCTTTGGAGACGATTCAACATTTGGAAATTTATTACGTAATTCACTAATAATATTTTGAGTATCATCTATTGATAAAGTTGTTTGAGTTAAGTATGCAATTTTTTCTTCATCTTCAAAATTAAGTTTTTCAATGTCAGTAACATCTTCAACAAGGAATATATAACCATCTGGCAGCTGCCCCATGGTACCTTCAACTTCAGGATGATTTTTGTGTCCTATTAGTACAATCTTATAGCCTAAGTTATAAAATTTATCAGCTTGGACATGGACTTTGGTCACAAGTGGACAAGTAGCATCTATAATTATTTCGTTATTGTGCTTTGCAAATTCAGTTACATTTTTTGATACTCCATGCGCTGAAAAAATAATTGGTCTATCTTTAGGCGCATCATCTATATTTTTTAAAAATATTGCCCCTCTACTGATTAAATCTTGAATTACGTGTTTATTATGAACAATTTCGTGATTGACATAAATTGGGGCTCCATATTTTTTTAATGCTTCCAATACCACATCTATCGCCCTGGTAACGCCAGCACAAAAACCTCTTGGCGAAACTAAAACTATTTTCTTACTATATTTCATACTGGTTAAATAACTAAAAATTGTTTATATAATACTTCTATATGAATATAGAAAGTATAATTGAAAAATTTTCTAGTGTCATAATATCTCATAAAATTAAAACACTTATAATCTCTTTACTGCTTGTTTTATTGGCCACTTCAGGTGTGCGTTTCTTAGAAACTCCTGCTGGTTACAGATCTTTTGTTGAAAATGATCAGCAGAATTACCAAGATATACTTAATATAGAAGAGAAGTACGGTACGATTGATACGCTTACTTTTGTGATAAAGCCCAAAAGTGGCGAAATTTTTCAGAAAAATGTTCTTAAAGTTATAGATGAATTGACCGAATTATCATGGAAAGCTCCATACTCATCAAGAGTTAGTTCATTGACAAATTATCAATATACAACCGTTGATGGTGACGACATTAATATAAGTGAATTCATAAGTGACATAGACTCGCTTACTGATAATGAATTATTAGATTTAAAAAACCTAGCGTTAAAAGAAAAAAATATAGTAAACTTTATATTATCGAAAAGTTCAAAAGTAAGCTTTGTAAATATTACACTTGATGTACCTATTGGGATTGACTTCATCGAACCAATTGCATTTGCAGAAGAACAAAAAAAATTATTTAATGAAAAAAATCCTGACATCTTTGTAACTGTAGCAGGCTCAGCTAGATTTTCTCAGAACTTTCAAGAAACAGCTCAAAGTGATGCTACTAATATGTACCCTGCATTCCTAGTTCTTATAATCATACTCTCATATATACTTTTAAGGTCAGTGTCTGCATCGCTACTATCACTTATAATTATTTTTCTATCAATTCTACCTTCAATGGGCTCTGCTGGATGGCTAGAGTATCAAGTTTTACCTCCTTTAATTATTGCGCCTATAATTATACTAACTATTGCTTTAGCTCATGCTATTCACATTCTGTCAATAGCACTTTCTAATATGAATGAAGGAATGCAAAAAGATAAGGCAATTATAGAAAGTATGAAAATTAACTTTATGCCAGTATTCTTAACAAGTTTTACAACTGCTGTGGGTGTTGCTGGAGTAAATTTTGGAAATATTCCAGCATTTAGTCAAATGGCAAATGCTGTTGTATTTGGTGCTGCCTACAGCTTTGTATTATCTGTTACAGTATTGCCAGCATTATTTATGATGATGCCTATAAAGTCTGATGGTAATAATAATATTATTTTGCCTGCCTTGCATGCATTGGGCAATTTTATTTTCAAATTTAAATATTATGTAATCACTTTTATATCTCTGATAACAATTTTTTTAATTTCACTGATACCAACACTATATTTTGATGATGACTTTGATGCTTACTTTGATCGCGTTGATGACTGGGTTGAAGTTAAGAATATTGTTAACGATGAGTTTGGTAGTTCGTTTTTTATTTTTGCTAACATGGATTCAGGAGAAGTAGATGGCATTACTGATCCAAATTATTTAAAAAAACTTGATGATTTTGCAAGTTGGCTTGAGAGTCAAGATGAGGTTGTTACAGTTGCTACAGTTGCAGATGTTATAAAGACCCTCAATAAAAATATGAACGAAGGGTCAGAAGAGTTTTATTCAATACCAGATAGCAAATCATTAAATGCACAATATTTCTTAATGTACGAATTTTCGGTGCCTTATGGAATGGATCTAAAAGATCAAATGACTGCCAACAAGTCAGAATCACGTTTACTTATAAGACTTAATAACTTTACCTCAATTCAATCTAGAGATTTTCACCAAAGGACCAAAGAGTGGATAAAAAATAATCTTGGATCCTATCAATCTGATGGAATTGTTGGCATACCTGTAATGTTCCCATATGTATATCAAGAAAATACGAACGGACTTCTCAGGGGACTTATTTTTTCTTTTGTAATAATAATTGTTGTAGTTGGCATTACACTCAGAAGCATTAGGTTCGGACTAATAAGTATGGTTCCAAATGTTGTTCCCTTTGTTCTTGCCTATGGTGTACTGTCACTTTTTACCAAAATAGTAACTTTCAGTCATACTGTTGCCATTTTAATTGCAATTGGTCTTGTGGTAGATGCAACAATTCATTTCTTAACAAAATTTAAAAAAGCAAACGTGATGAATTTGTCATCATACGACGCAATTCAATATTGCTATAAATATGTTGGCTACCCAATCATTGTTGCATCAGTTTGCCTTTTTTGTGGATTTCTATTCCTACTTCAGTCAAGCTTTCAGACGAATTACGTGTTAGGTGGAATGTGTGCTTTAATAATTTTACTTGCACTGATAATCGACCTATTATTGCTGCCATCACTGTTATTAATCTTCGGAAATAAATCAAAATGAAAATTTATTCTTTCTTATTTTTACTAATTCTAACATTTAATTTTTCTTCGTTTGCGGAAACAGATGAAGAAATAGGTTTGAAAATAGCAAAAGAAGCTTATGAAAGTACACGAGGATATATAGATAGTACATCAGAGCAATTAATGATTCTAATTGATCCAAAAGGCAATGAAGTCATCCGAGAAATTTCAGGTAAAAATTTAGAAAACATGGACCCAGATGATGGTGATAAATCATTAATTTTCTTTAATAAACCTAAAGATGTCGAAGGCACAGTAATGCTTTCACATACACATGTGAATGATGATGATGATCAATGGCTTTATCTTCCTGCCTTAGGCAGAGTAAAAAGAATTTCGTCTAGCAATAAATCAGGGGCGTTTATGGGAAGCGAAATTTCATTTGAAGACTTTTCAGGTTTAGATTACAGAAAATACGACTGGAAATATTTAGGTGAAGAAAACTATGAAGGTGAAGTGTGCTATAAACTTGAGTCTTATCCTAAGTATAAAAATTCTGGGTACACAAAGAGAATTGGTCTTACGGACGAGTTGTTAAGAGCTCGAAAAACTGAGTATTATGATAGAAAAGGTGATCTCCTAAAGACTATATATTTTGAAGATCATAAATTATACAACGATGCTATCTGGTTTGCAGATACTTTTCGTGTTGTAAATCATCAAAATGATAACTCAACTATTTATAAATGGAAAAATCGTCAATTAAATATAGGACTTAATAAAAAGGACTTTGAGAAATCCAGTTTGATGCGTTTAGCTGATTAATTGTGATTGAAAATCTTTTTCAACGAAAAATACTTATTTTCTTTTTAGTTTATTTATTTTTTACATCTCATATTAATGCATTAGATTTTAAAGCTTACGGTTTCATTCAACCAGAGTCATCTATTTACATAAATGGGGACGGAAAACACAATCAGAATAATTATAATACTTCTTTGTTTGGAAAAGGAACCTTTATATCATACTTGCAAGAAGGTGATGCAAAATTTACCATTAGTGCAATTGGTCGTTTCGACCAGAATGATGATGAACTTCGCTACTTAGATTTTCAAAAGTTTAAATATGAATATTATTTTGACGATATAGCTCTAAAAGTTGGAAATGAAATAGTTTTTTGGGGAGTCAATGAAACGTTTAATATTGTAGATATTATCAATCAATCAAATTTGGCAGAAGATATAGCTGGAACAAAGAAACTTGGTCAGCCTATGGCTTCAATTTCATACAGTCACGATTATGGAATATTTGATATCTACTTAATGCCATATTTTAGAGAGAGGCCATTTTCTGGCAAAGAAGGTCGTCCGAGACTTTTATTTGAAGTTGATAAGAATTCTATTACCTATGAGTCTTCAGCAAAGAAACGTAAAATGGATTTTGCATTAAGATACTCTGCAGTTATCGAGGATTTAGATATTGGTTTATCTCACT
>CESM01092257.1_pt1 | contig 11784 bp, 13 predicted proteins | sample 361421 | NCBI WGS metagenome assembly CESM01 (sample SAMEA2622219, study PRJEB7988) | marine metagenome | isolation source: saline water (ENVO:00002010), including | reverse complement strand
TCAGGATATATTGATATAGCTTACGGTGGTTTTTATGAAAATGAAAAATATCCAAGTTATAATATTGATCAGTCAGAAGTTCCATCAGAGGTCTACAATAATTTAAGATTGACTTTAAACATATTTTCAAGAATTAAATTAAATAAGCATTGGAATTTAGTTTCTGTAATGTATTCTCAATGGAAGTCTAGTAGATTAAAGAATTACAGAATTTTTTTTGATAGTACTCTCAATTATATAATTAATAAAAAAGCTACAATATTTTTAAAATTCAATTCCAGAATTCAATCAGAACCCTATATCCCTTTTGTTGCAAATGAGACAGATACATTACTAGGTTTTAGAGTGTCTATATAAAAAAAAACTCCTGAAATTCAGGAGTTTTTAATTAAATAATTAGAATAAAATTATTTACTCATTTCAGTTCCTTCATAAAAAACAACTTCATAAATAACTGATTTATAAAATTTACCATCAGGTAGCAAGTCATTAATAGCTTCTAAGCCCTCTGGCCATTCTGCACCATCTGGAAAAGAATTTAATGCTCCACTCAATGTAGTAAAATGGTCAACTGTAGCAATACTCCAGTTATATGCGCTTCCAGTTGGTGAAACAACTTGATGCACTTCCCAACCTGCCCATGATGACTCAGAATCATTTACATATTTTTTGATAAATGGCTTCCAAATTTCATTTTGAAGTCTTACAAACTCACCAACATTAGTAGGATTAGCATAATTAACTTTTATATAATTACCAGGCTTTGGGTTTGTAGCAAAAACTTGAATAGCAGGAATAGTATGAGCACTTCCTAATACTCCCTGTGACTGAACCGGTTTCAATCCAAAAGTTGAACCTGATTCAACCCACCATGAATTATCTATATCAGTTAAATTTTCAAAACCATTATAAAAAAAGAAATTATGACTGTCTGAAGTATTTCCATTAACTTTTCTAAGTAAACCCCAGTGTTTCATCCTCCCATTAGCAATTGCATTTTTGACAGCTTGTCTGTAAACATTGTCCTCATTTGACAAAAAATTTGCAACATCTGAAGGACTAATACTTCTAAATTGCCAGGTAGCTATCTGATGATCTGTAGGATCCCAATTCTCTTGAGAATATGAATTATAAGAAACTAAATAAATTATAATTATTAAAAATAAATTTTTCATTTAATTAGCATTATAAAATTTAACAGGAGATCCTGATACGACATGTAGTACTTCAGAATAAGGTCTAGTAGATGCAACAAACTCCTGAAATGCTTTTGAAGCAACGAATTCGTTTCTACCTTCTAACCAATCTGCCATACTTTTACTTCTTACGATTACCTCATGAGTAACACCTGGCTCACCACCTGCTAATATTTCATGAAGCTCTAATACACCTTCTCTTCCTGTAGCATCAAAAGCTTTTTTCATCTTAGTAAATGCTGCTCCATATTTTACAGGGTCCTCAACATTAACAAGATATACTACAGAAAATTGTAAATCAAAACCTGAAGGATCAGCAATTAGAGATTGTCCTAATATAGTAGCCTCAACCTCAACGTTTTCGTTCCAAGTTTCATAAATACCAGATGTGCTCATCATTTTACTATTTCTAAATTTCTCCCAGTTTGCTTGAATATCAGCAGCGTTATCTGAGAACCAACAAACTTGATGAGTTGCAGCAAATACAGAACTAGTGTGATCAAATTGGAATATTGCATTTGGTGATAAAGTTTTACCAAAGTCAGATTCCATAAAATCATTCCAAACACTAACAAATGCGGATGGATTATCAACAATTACATTGGTACATTGCCATGTAACTTGTTGAGAAAAAGATTGAAATGAAAATAATATCATTAACAACCCAATAAATGGTTTTTTCATAATTTAATAAATTTTTAATTTTAAAAATATACTTCTTAGAACTTATGTTCTAAAGAAATATCAGATTTGGATATTGTTAAATTATATAAACTATAATGGGTATAACTGAACCTATTATTGATTTATAGAATTCATTATCAAGATAATAGAAAATTTATTTTTATAAAAGAGTTTATTTAGAATAATTCTAAGTAATATTAAAAATCAAATTTAATACCTTGAGCTAATGGTAAATCATCAGAATAATTAATAGTATTAGTCTGTCTTCGCATATAAGCTTTCCATGAGTCAGAACCTGACTCTCTTCCCCCACCTGTCTCTTTCTCTCCACCAAATGCTCCACCAATTTCTGCTCCTGATGTGCCAATGTTTACATTAGCAATACCACAGTCAGATCCAGACGAAGATAAAAACTCTTCTCCCTCAGATATTTTAGTAGTCATAATAGAAGAGGATAAACCTTGAGGCACATTGTTTTGGATACTTATTGCTTCATCTAAAGTTTTAAATTTAATTAAGTATAAAATAGGCGCAAATGTTTCGGACTGAACAGTTTCATAATTATTCTGAACTTCAAAGATAGCAGGAGAAACATAGCAACCAGACTGATAACCATCTCCCTCTAATACTTCACCATCAATTATAGTTTTAGCTCCTTCTTCTTTAATCTTAATGATAGCCTCTTCATACATTCTTACTGCATCAGTATCAATTAAAGGTCCCATATGATTTTTTTCATCTAATGGATCTCCAATTTTTATTTGGGCATATGCCTTAATTAATAAATCTTTAAAATTATCAAAAATTGATTCATGAATAATAAGTCTTCTAGTTGTAGTACATCTCTGACCAGCAGTTCCAACAGCTCCAAAAACTGCTCCTCTAATAGCAATATTTAAATCAGCATTTTCAGTTATTATCATTGCATTATTTCCACCTAATTCTAATAATGTTTTACCAAGTCTTTTACCAACCACTTCAGCAACAGATTTACCCATTCTAGTTGAACCTGTAGCACTAACCAAAGAAATTCTAGAATCTGAAGCAATCTTTTTTCCAACTAACTGATTTTGACAATCTAAGACTAAATTTAATACACCCTCAATTTTATTATCACTCAAAACTTTTGATATAATATTTTGTGTAGCAATTGCAGATAAAGGTGTTTTTTCTGAAGGTTTCCACACACAAACATTTCCACATACCATAGCTATCATTGCATTCCAACTCCATACAGCAACTGGGAAGTTAAATGCAGAGATTATTCCAACAACTCCAAGGGGATGCCATTGCTCGTACATCCTATGATTTGGTCTTTCGGAGTGCATAGTTAGACCATAAAGTTGTCTTGACAATCCAACTGCAAAGTCACATATGTCTATCATCTCCTGAACTTCACCTAGACCTTCTTGTAAAGACTTTCCCATCTCATAAGACACCAATTGACCTAATGAATCTTTATTTTCTCTTAACTCATTACCTATTTGTCTAACAATTTCACCTCTTTTAGGTGCAGGAACTTTTCTCCAGGAAACAAAAGCATTTGAAGCAGATTCTATTATTTTCTCATATGTTTCTTCGTCTGTTTCAACAATAGAAGAAATTTTTTTTCCGTCAACAGGAGAAAAAACATCACTAGTTTTTCCATTGGAATTTAACCAATTATAACCTGTACTTGATCCTTGATTTACATCTTTTAGACCGAGACTGCTTAATAATTTTGTTTTATCAATCATTTTTATTTTTCAATAGTAAAATCCGAATCAGAAACCTCAGGGTTCAATGTTAAATTAATAACATTCATATCTAATGATTGAGGTCCCATTGGGATTTTTACAAGATATGGGAATAGCACACCATTTACATCCCTGTAATCTTCAAAATATGTTGATTGAGGAACTTTTGAACCATCAGGCATATCTGCTAATTGTGTTTGCTTATACTTTAAACCTGTATCAGCGTCGTAAGAAACATAAGTATTATCAGAAACTTGAAGGACATGAAGAGTTTTACCGTCCTCTTCTTCAACTGAACTGAATTTTACATTTTCATCTTCTAACCATCCAATTTCTTCAAAAGGTAATGTTGAATTAATCATTTCCTGTACCTGATCATCTGGTAAAGGATTATTCATACCTTGCTGACTTAAAGATCCTTTCTCACCATCAAATACCATTTTCATCATAGTATTACCCATCATCATCATCATCATCACTTGCTTATTAGGTTTAGCTTGAATATTTACCATCTGTAATTTCATACCCTGGACTTCGGCTTCAGCTAACATACTTACAGCACTTATGTCTGCAACTTTGTCCATTCCACCGATTGCGTCTAAATAATTATTTAAAACAGACTCAACCGTAATTCCTGAAGGAGTTGAGAAGTCTGGCTTTTCAGTAGAATTACCTTCCTTATCAAAATAATTTATATTGTAAGACATACCCTCCAATGATGAGAGAACATCCTGACCTTTACCCACAACTAAAACCCTTAAGTTATCTTTTAAGAGGTATTTATTAATTACTCTCTTAACATCCTCAGTAGTAACACTTTGGAAATTTTCTAGATAATTCTCATAAAAATCAACAGGTAAATTAAACTTAGCAATATTAGTAGCAAAATTAGCAATTGTAGAAGGTTGTTCAGTTGACATTATAAAGCTACCTACATATTTTTCTTTGGCTGCACTTAGCTCTTCATTAGTTACTCCATCAGAAGAAATTAATTTAATTTCTTTAATTATCTCAGTTATAGCACTGTCAGTTACCTCGTTTCTAACACTTGCAGAGGCAGTAAATGAACCTTTGTATCTGCTAGTTGAAGCTGAAGAATAAGATCCATAAGTAAAACCTTTATCTTCTCTCAAGTTCATGAATAATCTTGCAGTTGAACTACCACCTAATATCTGATTACCAAGTTTTAGAGCAAAAAAATCAGGATTAGTCATTGAAATATCCATAAGGTTACCAACATAAATTTCAGACTGAACAGCATTAGACATATCTACAAAATTGATCTCGATATTATCTAAATTATTAGCTTGAGGCAAAGTATAACTTGATTTTTTCCCTTTCTTCCAATCTCCAAACAAAGATTCAACTAAAGATTTAATCTCATCATATTTTACATCACCAACAATCGTAAGGTATGCATTGTTTGGTATTGCATATTTTTTATGATAGTTCTGGATATCCTTGAGTGAAATATTATTTAAACTTCCTATTGTTTCAAATTCACCAAATGGATGATTATCACCAAATCGTAGTTTACTATGTACCCTATTAGCAATCGTTTGAACATCCTTATCTATAGATTTTAAACTTTCTAAAGCTACATTTTTTTCTTTTTCAAAATCCTCTTTAGTAAATTTTGGATTTTTTAAACCATCCGCCATCATTTCTAAAATTCTAGGAAAATATCTTTTCAGAGATGAAACATAACCACCGCCTGCTGATAGTACAAGAGTTGCTCCCATGTAGTCAACCTCTTCATTATAACTATCTTTTGACTGATTTTTTGTTCCATTACCCATCATCGAACCAAGGAGACTAGAAACACCTTTTATATCTCCCTCATAATCTGGGTAATTATCAATATCTAGATTAGCATAAGCTCTTGGTAATTTATTATTTTCAACAACAATTACTTTTAATCCATTATCTAAAACAAAAGTTTTTGGATTTCCTAAATTAATAGATGGAGCTGGCCCTGCTTTAGGGGGTTGAGATCTATCAATTTGTGAATGTGCAACATTCACTGATAATATTACTAATAATATAATTTTTAAATATTTCATATAATTATTGTTTTGAACTTTCTGGTAAATAATCAATTAGAGCCCTAGAATCTTGATTAAGATATTTATTAGCAACATCTCTAATTTCTTCTTTGGTGATTGATTTATATATATCTAATCTTTCGTTTATAAGATCTACATTATCATGAAGCAAATAATATGATGCAAGTGAATTTGCTATACCTGACATACTTGAATTAGTACTAATGAAACTATTCTCAAATTCATTTTGCAATTTTTCATATTCTCTGTCAGATATAAGATCAGTTTTAAGTTTTTCAATTTCTTCATCAATATTGCTATATAATGTTTGAAGAGTATTCTCACCTACAGGCAATGAAAGTATAACGTAAATTCCATAATCCTCAAATGATAAATTAACAGCCTGAACTTCTACTGATACTTTCTTATCATCTACCATTTTCTTATATAGCCTAGAACTTTTACCACCACTTAGTATTGATGATATCATATCTAAAACATATGAGTCTCTTTCTTTAAAAGATGGAATTCTATAACAAACAAGACCCATTGGTAACTGAATATTAGGATCATAAAAATTCTTTTTGATTTCAGAAGTTATTGGATCTTCAGAAATATTAATTCTAGGAACCTCTTCTCCTCTTGGAATAGGTCCAAAATAATCATTTATTTTTTTCTTAACATCATCAACTTCAAAATTACCTGCAACAACTAAAACAGCATTGTTAGGAACATAGAATTTCTTATTATAAGCAATAAACTCTTCCAATGTTGCTGCATCTAAATGATCCATAGAACCAATAGGAAGCCACCTGTAAGGATGTTTTTTAAATAAGCTTTGAGTTATTTGAGGCAATAGCTGACCATAAGGTCTATTATCATAACTTGATCTTTTTTCTTCTTTTACAACTTCGTTCTGAGTCTGTACACCAATCTCATCAATAACAGGGTGTAACATTCTTTCTGATTCTAACCATAGGCCCAACTCTAATTTATTTGAAGGAAAAAATTCAAAATAATATGTTTCATCATTAGAGGTGTAAGCGTTAAGTGATCCTCCATTACTTTCTACAATTTTCATGAACTGACCTCTATCGATATTTTCAGTTCCTTCAAAAAGTAGATGCTCAAAGAAATGTGCAAATCCAGTTCTATCTGGACTATCATCTTTTGAACCCACATGGTACATAACAGAAGTAACTGCCAATGGAACTGATTTATCTTGATGTAGAATTACATGTAACCCATTATCAAGATCGTATTCTATAAAATCCACATTTTGAGCAAAAGAATCAAAATGTATAATTAGAATAACTATAAGAGAAAGTAGTTTTTTCATCATATTTTTTCTTTAAATGAGCTACGAATATAACTAAAGTATGAGAATTCCTTAAATATTGTCTATTTAAGAATTTATAAAATAGATTTATTTATGCCTATTGAACGATATTTGTTTTTGTGATTTAGACTTAAATCTTTTTTTATCTAAAACGCTTAGTGCTTTGTGTTTAGTTTTCCTATTATCAACACGTTTCCTCCAGTTAAGAAAAGACCTTTCTTTTAAATTATTTCTCATAATTGAAATAATCTCTTTTTCGGATATTTCAAATTGAGTTTTTATGGCATCAAAAGGTGTTCTATCTTCCCAACACATTTGAATTATCCTATCAATATCGTTGTTATTAAAACTTTTCATAATATAAAAATATGATTAGAGATAGTTTAGAGAACCATAAAATAGTTCTCACCCAATTAAAATTTATTAATCTTTTAATCTCTATTTCATCAAAAGTTGATGAAATCTTATTGTGAGATGGTATCATAACAATAAATGTTGTTAACCATATAACTAAGAGTAGAATTAGACTTTTAATTATTAAAAATTCGCCAGACAAATAAGCTATAAAAGAAAGTGATAATAACTCAATTATCATAAAAGGGGCTACAATAAATGATATTTTATTTACATATTTTTTATGGTACTCAGGAAATTTTCTCTTATCAATATGAAGGAAAGAAGGGTATGTAATAAACTGTGTAATAATAACTAAGGATAATAGATAGGAATTACAAATTATCTGAATAAAATATAAAACTTCTATTTCCATGAGTAAAGGATAAAGATTAGGAGATATATAAGTAGGTATAATCTATACTGTTTTCTGATTTTTATATATTCTTTATTATCTGGATAAATATTAGAGAAGAGTGCAATAATCTCCTTTTTAAAAACAGGTTTAATATTAATTTTCCAATCATCGGTTTTATAAACAATTTTTCTAAATTTACTTCTGAAAAATGTGCTTGGGATACCCCAAATAATTAATATTATGAATAAAAAATTTTTATCAAACATCAGCTTATTAAAATCAATAATAGTTATTGTACTGTTTTTTGTTTTAATAAGTTGTAATTCATCAAAAAAAGAGGAAAAAGAATGTGCATATACCAACATTCGAAATTGTGAGGATTTCATAACTAAAATAATATATGATAAAGGGAGCATTATGCCTCCTGATGGTATAGTTGCTAAAGAAAACTGGACTTATTTTCTTACTTATTTCGATAGTAATACAAATAAAATATCTGAAAAGTATATTAAAATGGATTGTAACTGTGATTTAGTTTATTTTGGTGACGAGGACCCAACAATCAAAAGTTCAATAAATTAAACATATAAATTTTTCCTCCGTTATAGGAAATATGTTTGGACTATTTAAATCTAAAAAAGAAAAACTTATTGATAAATATAATAAGTTACTAAAAGAGTCATATAATCTATCTAATGTAAGCAGAAAGGAAAGTGATGCGAAATTAGCTGAAGCAAATAAAATCTTAGCTGAAATCGAAAGTATTGACTGATGAGTACTTTCTCGCCCAATTTAACCCCTAAAGAGGTTATTCAACACGGTTCATTCGGAGGCATTTACTTTTATGATGAAGAAGGAACTATAAATATCAACTATAAAGAATTTCCATCTGATTGGTTTGAAGGTTTGGATGAATCACAATTCAAATCAAATAAATACAATAAGAAAGTTAATTATTTCAAAATAAAATCAGGCTTATCTCAAGAGGAGTGGGAAGAGAAAGGGTGGATTAATAGTCAAGACCCTAGAGGATGGTTCCAATGGTACTGTAGATACTTTCTTGGTAGAAGAACAGAAGATGACGAAAGGCAAATTCAGAGATGGAATAATTTTTGTGGGGAGAAAGGTAGATGGAAAAACTATATCTATACCAAGATATTCAACAAAGGGACGACAATAGATGACTTATCATTTTCACTTGCAGTAAGACAATCACTATTACACTGGGGTTATATGATAAATGAAGGAGACTTCAGTATGTGGAAATTAAAAAATGGAATTTAAAAACTATACTTTAGTTGAAGATAGTACCCTTTCAATAGATTCTTAAAATCCCCAAAATTATCAAGAAAGAAAAACTGGGTAATAATACCAGCATCCAAGCTTGAATTTATGTCATAAGAAAAAGTTGGAGATATATAGAGAAGTTTAATTCCCTGTCCGTAAAGTATATTTAATGATGAGTTTAATGGTGGAGTGATAGGTTTAGATACCTGGAGAAGATAAGAATGTTTTGATGGCATTAAGTTTTTAGGAGATAAAACATTAGCATTTATATTTATTAAACTCAAAAAATTTGATTCATTTAGACCATTTGAATTATATAGATAAGAACCTAAAAAATAAAAACCATTTTTTATTGAATAGTCAATAGAAGAAGAAAAACTAATTGAATTTTTAATATTTTCTTTATCAATGAAATAGGATAACTCTCCTTTGAATCCAGCATTTTTTAAATTTCCAGCCCAACCACCACCAATAACAATATCTTCAAAATAATTAGCAGCTAATATCTGAAAATCATAGCCAAATGAGTTTAACTTATAAAGTGCTGCAAGAGAATAGCCTTTTCTTTCACTAGGCAGATATACTAACTCAAAGCTAGTGAGGTTATCTCCAGTATAAATAAATCTGATAACATCAGAACCTGGTCTTTCAATGTAATCAAAATCTATAAAATTATAGGCATTAAATAAATCATTATTATTCCAAATTGTATTTACTCCCCAATTTACTCTTTGTCTCCCTACACTAATTTCAATTTTATCTTTTTGATATTTTAACCAAAGTCTATCAATCATAGAATGCATAATAAACTTATCTTCTCTAAATATATTATATGACATATTTAAGAGACCTTCATCAGTCTGAATGGTTGGCACATCTCCGAAAAACACTCTATTTCTCAATTCTAACCCTAGAGATAAATTATCACCAAAGTAGCCACGCATATTAATTCTATTATGAATTAGTTGATTATTTTCAGATTCAAAAAAACTGTAATCCATATATGCTGGTAGATATTTTACATATCCATTTAAGCTAAAACTTGGTTTTAAATTTTGAGATACCCCATTAAATGATATCGTTATAAGAAAAATAATTTGTAAAAATTTATTTCTTGATATCATTAACAATTTTTCCATCTTCCAAAGTTACTACTCTTCTAGCTCTATCAATAACTCTCTGATCATGTGTCGAAAAAATAAATGTGATTTTTTCAGTTTCATTTAATTTATTCATGATATCTAATAAGTTTGATGTTGAGGATGTATCAAGGTTTGCAGTTGGTTCGTCTGCTAAAATAAATTTTGGTTTTGAGGCAAGCGCTCTTGCGACTGCTACTCTTTGTTGCTGACCACCTGAAAGTTGAGATGGCCTCCTATTTCTCATCTCATAAAGTCCAACCTGGTTCAATAGCTCATCTGTTCTTGACTTCCTGATTTTTTCATCTGCATCTTGCAAAAGCATTATCATCTCAATATTTTCTCTCGCTGACAAGACTGGAATTAGGTTATATGCTTGAAAAACAAATCCAATATTATTTAGCCTATATTTAATAATATCAGCTCCAGATAGCTGAGTTATATTTTCATCTGAAATTATAACATCTCCAGATGAAGGAGTATCTAGCCCACCAACACAATTTAAAAAAGTGGTCTTCCCAGACCCTGAAGGTCCAACTACAGCAGTAAACTCTCCTTCTGCAAATACTGTACTCACATCATCGACTGCCTTAACCTCAAACTTTCCAGGATTATAAATTTTGGTTAACTTTTTTGTCTCAATCATAGTTCAAATTTATATAGTTTTCGTTGCTTCAACTGGATTAATTTTTAATGCTCTTATAGATGGAAATACTGAAGAAAAAATAGAAATAACAAATACCATTAAAGAAACATTAAAGTATTCTTCATTCGGAACTTTGAAATATAATCTTGTACCCACACCAAAATTTTCAAGTCCCGCTTCTACAATACTAAGATCAATACCTACAACAGAGTAATAATCTACTATCATATATGAAGTTAGTAATCCGAAAGGAAGAGCTATTAGAGATAAAAATATTGTCTCAAATGAAATCATCATAAAAATTTTATATCTGTTCATTCCTATTGACATTAACATTCCAATCTCTTTTCTTCTCTCAAGTATTGCCATCAACATGGTATTTACAACGCCAAATGATAGGCCAGACAATATGATCATCATAAATATATATAGTACAGCACTTAACATCTCGTTAGCGTAAGCAAGTTCTTTTGATATATCATCCCAACCCTCAACAATATTATTCGAGCTTAGAGGAATTAAATCTTTTTTCACTTCACCTCTTAAATCTATATCATTCAAAAGAATAGGCATTTCATGATATCCTTTAAATCCAGGTAGATTTTTAATTATACTCTTATTTTTTACAAAAACATTCATTTCATCATATCTAGAATTTCCCGATCTAAAGATTCCTTCGACTCTATAAAGGAGAGAAGTCAACTCATAATTTTCATCCTGAAATGTAATAACAACTTTAGATTTCAAATTAAGATTTAACTTATCTGCTAATTTTTTACCAACTAAAATTGTATTATCTCTCTTTGACTTAAAATATTCACCATCAATGATTTTTTCATATGTATTTGTAACTTTCACCTCTTCCTCTGGATCCACTCCCTTAACCTGGATACCATAAGATCCATTTGAATTAGAAAGCATACCATTTAAAACTATTCTCTTAGAATAGGAGACGACTCTT
>CESM01224403.1_pt1 | contig 11796 bp, 16 predicted proteins | sample 361421 | NCBI WGS metagenome assembly CESM01 (sample SAMEA2622219, study PRJEB7988) | marine metagenome | isolation source: saline water (ENVO:00002010), including | reverse complement strand
CCTGATCTAAGGGTGAATTATTATAAGTAGTAGATTTATTAAAATCGCCCTGGACAAGGCGTACACATTTACCATCTTTCAAATCAATAGCGGGAAATAAGATCATTATGGCTTCCACTCTAAAAAGTTATGAATTATTTTTTTTCCATTTATATGGCTTTTTTCAGGATGAAATTGTGTACCACATATATTTTCCTTGCAAACTGCCGCCGTAATTTGATCAGGGTATTTAGTCGTAGCTATAGAATGTTCATTTTTTTGATTCTGAAAATAAAAACTGTGAACAAAATAAAAATCTGACCCTTGCTCACAATTATCAAATAACTTGTGGTCTGAAAACGCAATCTCATTCCATCCCATGTGAGGGATCTTATATTCTTTAGGAGACGTAATTCTTCTTACTTCACCTGGTATCCAACCAAAGCCTGAGTGTGTACCAAACTCATATGATAGATCAGCCAGCAACTGCATACCCACACATATCCCCATAAAAGGGACTTTGTTTTTTATAACCGAAACTTCCAGTGATGCATGCAAACCTTCTATGTTTAAAATTGCATTTTTACAATCACCGAAAGCACCTACTCCAGGCAACACAATCTTATCGGCTGACTGAATCTCTTTAGGATCATTGGTCACAATAATATTGTAAGGATTGCTTAAATCTGAGCTTACGCTTTCAAAAGCTTTATGAACAGAATGTAAATTTCCTGAACCGAAATTTATTATAGCTAGATTCATTTACTGAATTCTTTAATGGTATCTAAAACTTCCTCGACATGATTATTAACTTTTACTTTTCGCCATATTTTTAGGATCTTGCCATTTTTGCCCACAAGAAAAGTTGATCTTTCAATTCCCTTATAAGTTCGTCCATACATACTTTTATTAACCCAAACTCCAAATTTTTCGCAAATTTTTTCACTCTCATCAGAAAGAAGATTAAATTTTAATTTATATTTTTCAGCGAATTTACTTTGACGTTGAACAGAGTCTTTTGAAATTCCAAAAACCGTGGTCTCAAACTTGTTGAATTTTTTTAAATTACTTTGGAATTCACAAGATTCCTTTGTGCAGCCTGGAGTGTCGGCTTTTGGATAAAAATAAATAAGGGTCATATCTTTAGCTGGTAATTTAACTGCATCACCCTTTTGGTTATTAAGCTTAAAGGATGGAAGTTTTTGACCTTCTTTAAGCATAATTATAGTTGACCTTTTGTAGAAGGTACTATGTTGCTCTCACGTTCATTTACTTGAACTGCTAATCTTAAGCTTCGTGCAAGGGCTTTAAAACATGACTCAATGATGTGGTGATTATTTTCTCCATAAATATTCTCAACATGCAGGGTCGTTCCACTTGCCTGCGCAAATGCCTGAAACCATTCTTTAAAAAGCTCTGTATCAAAATCACCTTGTGAAGAAGTAATTTTAGGAGCACTAAATTTTACATTCCATATTAAGTAAGGACGATTTGAAAGATCAAGAGCAACTCTTGAAAGTGTTTCATCCATTGGTATGTAAGAGTGAGCATAACGATTAATGCCTTGTCTATTACCCAACGCTTTTGACAAGCATTCCCCTATTGCAATACCAGTGTCTTCTGTTGTGTGGTGGTAATCAATATGTGTATCACCTGTAGCCTTAATTTTCATATCGATTAACGAATGCTTTGAAAATTGTTCCAACATGTGGTCAAGGAAACCTATTCCAGTTTTCACATTATACGAACCTGTGCCATCAATATTGATTTCAACGTTAATGGAAGTTTCTTTTGTCTCTCTTTTATAATTTGCAGTTCTCATATTAAAATCCACTCGGTTTTTATCAATAAATTACTGATTTATCTATAAAAAATATAATTTTTGAGCAATAAATAACCTTGAAGTTATCGAATAAATAGCCACATATCATCAATAATGGAAAATCAACAAAGTACATCATGGCACGGGACTACAATCATCAGTGTTCGAAAGGGCAATCAAGTAGTCGTTGCTGGAGATGGGCAGGTAAGCTTAGGCAATACTGTAATTAAAGGTACAGCCCAAAAAGTGAGAAAAATTGGAGACGGAAGTGTCATTGCTGGCTTCGCAGGAGCAACCGCCGACGCATTTACCTTATTTGAAAGATTAGAAGCAAAATTAGAAAAGCACCCAAAACAATTAACAAGAGCGTGTGTTGAGCTTGCTAAAGATTGGAGAACTGACAAATATCTTAGAAGGCTGGAAGCACTACTGACTGTTGCTGACTCATCTACCTCATTGCTTATTACTGGAATGGGTGACGTATTAGACCCTGAGGGATCTATCATTGGCATCGGAAGTGGCGGTAACTATGCATTGTCTGCAGCAAAAGCACTTATCGATAGTGATTTAACCGCTGAGGAAATTGCTTTGAAGTCACTTAAGATTGCAGGAGAAATTTGTGTTTTCACTAATAACAATATTACTCTAGAAAAAATAGAATATTAATCATGCAAGCATTTTCACCTCGAGAAATAGTCTCTGAACTGGATAGATATATTATTGGTCAGGATGATGCCAAGAAGTCAGTTGCTATTGCACTAAGAAACCGGTGGAGAAGACAACAGCTTCCCGAAGATATGAGAGAAGAAGTTCTTCCAAAAAATATTTTAATGATTGGACCGACTGGTATTGGTAAAACAGAAATCTCTAGAAGACTTTCAAAACTAGCTCAAGCCCCTTTTATGAAAGTTGAAGCAACAAAGTTTACAGAAGTTGGTTACGTTGGAAGAGATGTCGAGTCTATTGTTCGTGATTTAATTGAAATTGCCATCACTATGGTGCGTGAGATTAAAAGAAAAGAAGTTAAAGCTAAGGCACAACTAGCAGCTGAGGAACGAGTGTTGGACTCATTAGTTGGTCCTGGCGCTGGACCTACTACGCGTGAAAGTTTTAGAAAAAAATTAAGGAACGGAGAGCTTGAAGAAAAAGAAATCGAAGTATCAGTTCAAGATACTGGATCGTTTCCTACAATTGATTTGCAAGGAGGACAAGGAGCTGGTGTTGGCATGATTAATCTCAATGATATGCTAGGTAAAGCAATGGGTCCAAAGACAAAAAAGAAGAAAATGACTGTAGAAGACTCATACGAAACACTTGTAAATGAAGAGTCTGATAAACTTATTGATACAGACCAAATCATAAATGAGGCAAAAAAAGCAGTCGAAGATAATGGTATCGTTTTCATTGATGAAATAGATAAAGTCTGTGCACGCAGTGAGAGAGTAGGTGGTGATGTATCTCGAGAGGGTGTTCAGAGAGATCTTCTTCCACTAATTGAAGGCACAACCGTGAATACAAAGCATGGCACTATCAAAACAGATCATATACTGTTTATCGCTTCAGGCGCTTTTCAACTATCAAAACCATCCGATTTACTGCCCGAACTGCAAGGAAGGCTACCGATAAGAGTAAGCTTAAAAGCATTAACGCAAGAGGACTTTAAACGTATACTCACTGAACCGAAGTATAGTTTGATTAAACAATATGAAGCTTTATTGGGAACTGAGAATGTCAAAATCAACTTCAGTAAGGATGGAATTGACGCCATTGCAACTCTTGCTGTTGATATAAATTCAACAATTGAAAATATTGGGGCAAGAAGACTTCATACAATTCTTGAAAGAGTTTTAGAAGATATTAGTTTTTCTGCAGCTGACAAAGGTGGAGAAAATATCACAATAGATGCAGAGTATGTGAAAAGTAATGTTAGCGAACTATCTAAAGATACAGATCTATCTAAATTCATTCTTTAAGCAATGTCTTTAAAAGAAAAAAGAACATATATCAGTAAATTGAAAGTACGATATTCAGAAGTTGATAGACAGAATATTGTTTATAACTCTCACTACCTAACTTATTATGACATCTCCTTAAGTGAGATGCTTGATAGTTTATTTGACCAAGAAGAATATATTAAAGAAACTAACAACGAGTTTCATACAGTTGCAGCTCAATTAAATTTTAAAAATCCAGCAAGACTAAATGATGAAATAAGCATTTATACAGCAATTAAAAAAATTGGAAATTCAAGTATTACATTTGCACAAGAAATATATAGAGATGAATCTGACGAATTAATAAATGAAGCAGAAATTATCTGGGTAAATACTAATCAAGATGAAATGAAGCCAACATCTATTCCAGAAGATTTAAAAAATAAGTTTAGTAAATATTTATTGGATTAGTCAGTAGTTGCTGCTAGGAGCCAATTCGTGCCTTTTAATTTTTGATTTTTTTCAAAAGTCCAAACATCAGTGATTTTTTGAACTTGATTCAAACTTCCTGAAATAACTTCATCTTTACTGTTCTTTATACATGTAATCATTTCAGAGATGAATCTCACACTAACTTCCATAGGATTCTTCTTTAAATCTTTATGAACAATTTCGGACTTTTCAATTCCAATGAAATTAAATTCTACTGATTCATTTTTGTTATTACGATCATCGATGACAGAAGAAAAGCTATCCATGACATCACTTGATAAAAGAGGCTTTAAGGCTTCCTTGTTGCCGTTTTCAAAATTAGTAACAATAGTCTCATAAGCATTTGATGCACCTTTAAGAAAATCATCCACGTCAAACCAGCCATCTTCTCTGCTTGGTACATCACCCTTAGGCTTGATTTCTATAACCTTCTCAGTTTGAGCTTGTTGAGGAGTTTCGTAGTTGAAGGAAGATTTATCAGTTTTCTCATGACCTGTTCGTCTCCCAAGGACACTTCTTAAACGTAATAAAACTATGCCAGCTATAATGGCTAGTATTAATATATCTAGGTATTGAAATGCTTCACTCATATGTACTAATATTATAAGATCCTTATTTAGGTATTTAAACTAAAGTTTCAACATTTATAGCTATTTTGTTCATATTATTACTCATTGTATTTATCGTTATTCCGGTCATTGAGATTAGTCTTTTTATTGAAATCGGCAGTTTTATTGGCTCATTTAACACAATCTTACTAATTTTTACGACAGCATTGATAGGAGTTTATTTTGTAAGGCAACAAGGCATCAGTACCTATTATAAGTTATATAACCAACTTCAAAATCAAGAGGCCCCAATTCAAACTATGTTTGAAGGGTTGGTGATATTGATATCTGGAATTTTACTAATCACTCCAGGCTTTTTCACTGACGCATTAGGGTTCCTTGGACTCATTCCCCTTACAAGATTTATTTTCATAAAGATTGTGGCAAACTCTGTTCTTTCTAGATATGGTATGAAAAATCAAGATCCAGATGATATATCAATTGAAGGGGACTTTGAAGAAATAAATGACGATGAGGATAGAATAAAATAATGGATGTATCCGCAAAAATAATAACACAATTTGTGAAGGACTTATCATTTGAAAACCCTATGGGACCTGGTGCATTTCAGAAAGGAAGTGAGAGACCTGCCATTAATGCAAATGTAGACGTAAAGGCTACTAATAGAAAAGATACTGATATTTATGAAGTTGAATTAAATATTAATATTAGTGCTAAGCGTGAAGATAAAAATGTTTATATTATTGATTTAAAATATGTTGGTTTATTTGAAATTAAAAATCTTACAGAAGATATAAAGGAAGTTTATTTATTAGTTGAGTGTCCACGGCAATTGTTTCCTTTCGCAAGACGCATTGTATACGATATGCATGCAGATGGATCTTTGCCTCCCTTAATGCTTGATCCTGTCAATTTTGCTAATCTTTATGAAAAAAGAAAAAAGACAAATTAATAACTAATAAGTTTTGGTTTGCCGTCCACAACATCAAACACAGGTTCAACTTTTGGGATGTCAGTGATCAATTTATCGTTCATTGAAAGAAGTAATGTTTGGGTATCTTGAAAGTCTTTAATCAACTCAAGATTTTTTATTGTTGGCATAATCATGGGAAACTCTCCGGACTTATATAAATCAAGTGCAACTTTGGGCTCCAGCCAACGACTTTCAACCCCCTCTAAACCATCGTGTGTAGCTAGTTGGTTAGGACAACGGGCAATAAAAAATCTGGTACTGTATCTTCTTTTTTCAATCTTTGGCGTAATCCAATGAGAAATATAGGCTATTTCATTGGTAGATAGTGTTAGATCAAATTTGTCGATTAATTCCAAAAAGACATCTTTTCCTTGTAGCAATTTTTTTTTGTACTGATTAACGATTTCTTCTTCAGAACCTTTGGACCAACCTTTACTAATTTTTTTTTGTTCATTGTCAGCGAGAAGTATTCCACTCTCTTCGAAACATTCTCGTATGCAAGCGATCCAATAAATTAATCCACCAGATTTAATGCCAAGTCTTTTAGAGGCTTCTTCATCATTTAATAATGGGCTGTACTTACTTATATTTTTAATATCATCACTGCTATCTACTTTTCCTCCAGGAAATACCCACGCTCCCCCAAAGTTTGTTTTCATAGCACGCTTGATCATAAAAACTTCTACTGTAGAATTGTGATCTCTAACCAGTAAAACAGTTGCTGCTGGTATTAATGATTGATTGGTTTCATTCGCATTTGATAATGTATGATTGATTTTATAGTTTTGATAATCATTCATTATTATATTGCTCTTTTTTCTTCCAAATAGCGTTTTCACCAAGTGTCTCAACAAAAGTTTTGTGCAACTCTTTATCATCATCTGTTAGTCTTGTTGCGAGCTCTCTATTTTGAATCTTTTGAATATCAAAATTTGACTCAGAACTAGTATGTTGGGTTTTAACGTTTAGATCTAGACTCAGCTCACGGGCATCCATGAGTTCTATGTAAACTCTTGCGAGAAGCTCCGTGTCAATAGTCGCTGAGTGTATTTCTCGCTCCTTATTGTCTATGGAAAATCTCTTACATAAAGCGTCTAACGACACGCTTTGACCAGGAAACTTTTCTCTTGCAATAGAAACGGTGTCCACTTTTTTGTTTTTGATACTCTCTTTCCCACATGCGCTAAGTTCATGATTTAGAAAACCGATATCAAAATCAACATTGTGAGCAATGATCGTATCTTGTCCAACAAAGTCGAGAAAATCGTCAGCAATTTTTTCAAACAAAGGTTTATCTTTTAAAAAGTCGTAGCTCAGTCCATGTACCTTAAAAGAAGCCTCTGGAACGTCCCTCATTGGATTAATATATTGCTGATAAACCTTGCCTGTCGGCAGAAAGTCAACCAATTCAATAGCTGCAATTTCAATCACTCTATGGCCCTCGGAGGGTCTCAAACCTGTAGTTTCTGTATCTAGAACGATTTCTCTCATTTTTTATAGAAGGCATTCCATGCCTTAGGATTTATCAATTTTATTTTAGATACAACATCTTTTACTTCTAGTTTTGTCTCATCTAGGGTTTGATCTGTTGAGATTATGTAGTCTGCTTTTTTTAATTTTTCTCGATCTGGCATTTGTTGATTCTTTATCGAATTAAAAATTTCCAAAGGCACCTTTCTTTCTGCGACCACTCTTTCTTTTTGTTTGTCTTCTGATGCTGTCACCACAACGGAAACATCGATATACTTTTCTCCACCTGTTTCAAATAATAAAGGAATATCCAGAATACATCCTGGGCTATCTTCGCTTATTAATTTCTCAATATACACGATTTGATACCGTCTGGTAGCTGGATGAACAATTTTTTCAAGATCTCTAAACTTCTCAGGTTCTTTATTAAGTATGTCTCTAAGCGCAATTCGATTTACTTTTCCCTCTGATTTAGTTCCAGGAAAAGACTCTTCAATTTTATTAATTACTTCTTCATCGTTCTCATAAATATAGTGAACGGTATCATCTGCATTGTAGAGACCAAAACCATATTCGGTAAACATCTTGGCGACTGTAGACTTTCCCATGCCAATGGATCCTGTTACGCCTATTAACAACATTACACACCCTCCAATAGTGACATTAATTCGTCACTAACACTCACTTTAATTTCATGCCATATCTGAAAAGAGCAAGCTGCTTGTTCAATTAACATGCGTAATCCATTTTGAACTTTTAAACCTTTTGCTTCCGCTTGTTCTAAAAAACTGGATCGCTTAGGGTTATAAATTAAATCATAAATAAATGTTTCCACGCCTATATTTTCAAAACTCAAAATATTATTGCACTCTCCTTCCTTTTGCCCAAGGCTAGTTGTGTTAACAATAAACGATGAGGAGTTAGCATAATCATCCAGCTCTTCTGTGCTCACGGGACTTGAGTTTATTGATAAATCATTAAGCAAAATCGATGCTTTTTCAGGTGTTCTGTTAAACAATCTCACCTGGCTTCCCAATTCGTTTAACGCATGAACGACGGACCTGGCGGAGCCCCCGGCGCCAAGAACAAGTGTCTTTTTGTTAGTAATATTTTCTTCTATTATTTTCTTATCTAAAGAATTAATGAAACCAACGGCGTCAGTATTGTCAGCATTTATTTTGTCAGAGCTTAGGGTAAGAGTATTGGCTGACCTGAGCTTTTTTGAAACGTTAGATGTTTCATCGCTAATATTGAACGCAAGCTCTTTAAGCGGGACTGTAACATTAATTCCTCCAAAGCCTTCAGCCTTTAAGTTATTCATCTGCTCTTCAAACATGTTTGGATCTACATTAAGTTTTTCATATGGCTTTATGTCCAGCGCCAGTTCTTTAATCCAGTGGTTGTGAATAATTGGTGAAAGGCTATGATCGACTGGGAATCCTATAACTGCCGTTTTATCAATGGCCATTATTTTTAAACAACAGCTCGTTGTCCCATAAAAATTGAGTTAATGGTATCATTGATATTCCTTGTATTGAAAACAAATCACTGCCGACGTACTCAAATAGTTTAATGCCTTCCTCTTCAATTGCATAAACCCCGACTAAGCCAAGTATCTTTTCATCAACACTCTCTAGATATTCTTTAATGACTTTTTCATCAAGCACTCTCATTTTCATTTTTCCTCTATCAACATATTTCCACATTATATTGTTTTCTTTAGCTACTACCGTGGTTGTTATAAGGGTGTGTTCCTTTCCACTCATGATCTTTAGTTGTTCGTGAGCTTCATCAAAGTTTTTTGCTTTATTAACCAGCTTCCCATTTAGGTCTAATCCTTGATCGGACCCTATAACCAAACCATCATTTGATATAGATGCCTTTAAAGCTTTCATCTCAGCCAGCTTTGTAACAATCTCTTCTGGTGAACTTTCGGACATAGATAGTTTAATTTCATCCTCATCAACACCATGATCAACTGTTTTAAATTTTATTTTGGCATTTGTTAAAAGTCTTGAGCGTGTTTGACTTTTAGACGCTAGTGTTATTTGTTTGTTCATAAGCTATTAACAACCTGAGTAATCAGTGTGGATATATATTATATGTTTACTGTTTTTAAACATTTACAATATTTTGGCCTTTTTATCCTATATTTTCTTGCTTTTCATCCACCTGTGGATAATGCCTAAACCATTATTCTACCTTGTGGGCAATATCACAAATACTCTAAAAATCCCAGTTAAAGACATGTATTGATTTGTGGGCAAGTAAGAGGTTTTTATATATACACATCATCACAGGTACATAAACTAATACTACCTTATATATATATTATATGAGTATTCTTATAGAAACACTAAAAGGCAAAAAAACAAAAACCCCCATTTGGTTAATGAGACAAGCGGGGAGACACTTGCCAGAATATATTAAAATAAGACAAAAATATAAAGACCTTATGGAAATGTTTCTAGACCCTGAGGTGATAACAGAAATTTCTCTTCAACCGGTTAAAAGATACGGATTAGATGCCTGTATAGTGTTTTCTGATATATTGATGATCCCCTATGCGTCTGGATGTGATGTTGGCTTTAAAGAGGGAATGGGGCCTCAAATTAAATTCAATAAGAAATTCAAATTTGAATCGCATAGACTAGATCCTGTTACAAAGGGCATAGAATACATAAAAACAATATCAAAAATTCCTCTGATAGGCTTTGTAGGCGGACCTTGGACAACTTTATCATATTGTTTGTTTGATAAAGAGGAAAGATCACAGATGAACAAAGACCTCATTTATAAAAATGAAAAAAGAATAGACAATTACATCGATGATCTAACTGACATAATTTCTAATTACGCAATGCAACAAGTAAACGCCGGCATAGATGTGTTTCAAATATTTGAATCTGCTGCTGGTGATCTTGACGATTACCTTTTTGAAAAATGGGTTGTAAATCCAACTCTGAAAATAGTAAAAGAAATCAAAAGTAAATCCGATATACCAATAATTGGATTTCCTAGAAACGCTAGCACAAGCGGCTATAAAAATTACTCATTTATTAACCAACTCGATTGTATTTGTTTAGATTATAATTTTAATCTACAACAACTCGACTTATTAAATCCAAATATTTCATATCAAGGAAATCTACATCCAAAACTTCTCTTAAATGGAGGTGATGAAATGGATAAAGGCCTAGAAGAAATTTTACTTGCCTTTCGTGATTACCCACATATTTTTAATCTAGGTCATGGTGTTCTTCCTGAAACGCCAATAAAAAATGTGGAGAGACTTGTACAAAAAGTAAGAAATAACTAAAGGAAAAAAATGAAATTTATTGGTACACAAGACTATGAACACGGAAGACGAAAAAAAATTGGAGTTCTTATTTGTAACTTGGGGACACCAGAAAGTTATAAAACTCGCGACGTAAGAATTTTTTTAAAAGAATTTTTATCAGATGGCAGAGTCATTGAAATTCCAAAGTTTATTTGGTGGTTCATTTTAAATGGAATAATCCTTACTTTCCGTCCAGCAAAATCAGCAAAGCTTTACAAGTCAGTATGGACAGACAAGGGATCACCACTTCTTGTTTACTCCGAGAGAATATTAGAAAAGCTAAAAAGAACTGTTTCAGAAAATATAGAAATTGAACTAGCTATGCGCTACGGGAAGCCCAATATGGAAAAAGCACTTCTTTCACTTAAGGATAAGAATTGTCAAAGTCTTATAGTTCTCCCTTTGTTTCCTCAGTATTCAGGAACAACAACGGGTAGTGTTTTTGACGAGGTAACCCGAGTTCTTTCCAAGTGGAGATGGGTTCCTGCCCTTAATTTCATAAACAGCTACCACGATCATGACAGCTACATATCTGGCTTGGTCGCAACAATAAAAAATAAAATCTCTAATCACATGCCACAAAAAATAATCTTTACGTACCACGGTATACCTAAGAGAAATTTTACATTAGGCGATCCCTACCAATGCTTTTGTCAAAAAACTACTCGCCTGGTTGCTGAAAAATTAAACTTGAAAGAAGAAGAATACATTACAACTTTTCAATCCCGTTTTGGACCAGCAGAGTGGCTGAAGCCTTACACAAGTGAGACTATGGAACGACTTCCTTCTGAAGGCATAAAGGACATCATGGTAATTGCTCCTGCCTTTAGTGTTGATTGCCTAGAAACAATTGAAGAAATTGACGAGGAAAATAAAGAAATATTTTTAAAAGCAGGTGGTAATAAATTTCATTATATACCATGTCTAAATGACTCAGATGAGCAAATTAATTTTATTAATACACTGTTGAGTGAACATATTTCAGTTATGTAAAATACCATGGAAAAGTGCTTAGTTATATATTCAACAACAGACGGTCATACAAAAAAAATTTGTGACCACATTGCCAGCATCCTAAACGATTCATCTCATACTAAACTCATAAGTTTAAATCAGGCATTTGATGAAAATCTCATGATGTTTGATAGGATAGTTATAGGCGCGAGCATTAGATACGGAAAACATAAGAAGGAACTATACAAATTCATAAAAAAAAA
>CESM01071405.1_pt1 | contig 11805 bp, 10 predicted proteins | sample 361421 | NCBI WGS metagenome assembly CESM01 (sample SAMEA2622219, study PRJEB7988) | marine metagenome | isolation source: saline water (ENVO:00002010), including | reverse complement strand
ATCCATGCTAACCACTAAGCTCGGGTGGCGAGTAGTTCTGCGGCAGCATCTAATGCCTGCTCAATATCTTCCCAAATATCTTCAACATCTTCGATTCCAACACTCATTCTGACAAAACCAGGCACGACTCCTGCTTCCATCCTTACTTCTTCGGGAACAAACATGTGGCTAGAATTAAATGGGCATTCGACTAAACTCTCTACTCCTCCCAAACTTGTCGCTTCAAGAGTCATATTCAATGACTTCAGGAATTTAAGAGCGGCTGAATCTCCTCCCTTAACCACATAGGAAAGCATTCCGCTTCCTTTTGGTAGAATTCTTCTTGCTAACTCATAATCATCATAATCTGGAAGCGATACATGATTTACTGATTCAATCATTGAATGGGCAGAAAGCCTTCTTGCTAATTCCGCAGCATTGGATGTGTGAATAGGCATCCGAGCATGTAGTGTTCTCATTCCTCTCTCTAGTAAATAACACATGTGAGGGTCTGCTGCACCACCGAAATGTACCTTTTTAGGGAAAATTTGGGCGATTAAATCTTTTTTACCGACCACAAATCCTGCAATTAAATCGGAATGTCCTCCAAGATATTTCGTACCTGAATGAATGACTAAATCGAATCCGCTCTTAATTGGATTACATCCCCACGGAGAAGCAAACGTGTTATCAACTACTGAAATTAGATTGTGTTTGTTAGATATTTCTGCCATAGCATCTAAGTCGCAAACCTTCAAAACCGGATTCGATAATGTTTCCACATAGATCATTTTTGTATTATCTTGGATTGCGGCTTCATATGAAGAGGGGTCCCTCATATCTGCCATAGTGACTTCGATGCCGAATCTCGGAAGGTCTTCGGTAAGTAGCCCATATGTCCCTCCATAAACATCAGCACTAGCAATAACATGGTCTCCGCTTGATAACAAACCTAGTAGTGTTGTTGATATTGCGGCCATACCACTAGCAAAAGTTTCGCCGTCTTCTGCACCTTCCATGGCAATAATTTTTTGAGCAACTGCTTCTGAATTAATACTGGATAATCTGGCATAAAGCATTGTATGTTGAGCTCCTGCTGCCCAGCCAGCATATCTATCATCAGTCAGATGATAAGTAGATGACAAAAATACTGGGGTGTTGACGCCTCCTCCAACTGAATTTGTTCCTGAATGTACTGCTTTAGTCGCGAATCGCTTGTCGGTGTTATCGTTCCCCATATATCTCCGAGAGAGTTGTAGCAAATCAACTAAACGGCGAATATATACTAGGGATGTCGAGATTTTGACGGTAAATCACTTATTCACCGACTTTTTGACGGAAATACTAAGAAAGAATAGTCTTAGCGTCGTTTAATGCCTTTTTCAAAACTAGATGCTAAAGATTCGGGGATACTGAAAATGCTCAATGAAGATTCAAGGGCCACTACACAAGCAATTGCTGATGCCTTGAATATGCCAAGAGTTACTGTTCATGATCGGATAAAAAGATTGCAAGATAGAGGCATAATAAACAGGTTTTCTGTGGAAATTAATCGAAGAGAGTTGGGTTGGCCTTTGCATGGATTCATTCTTGCAAATTGGGCGGGACAAAGAGAAGATATTGATAGGCGATTTGTTGCTGAAGAAATTTGTAAAATGCCATTTGTTGTAGGGTGCCATATAGTCACAGGACAATGGGATTTCATTGTAGAAGTCGTCGCCAAAGATATGGCCAACTTAGGAGATTCTATCTTAGATGAATTATCTGAAATTAATGGGGTTGGGCATACTCAAACTTTGGTTTCGTTTTACAGTTTTGATGGTGCCGCTAAATCTCTAGGCTAACTAATTGGTTCATTGGTTCCCCATATTCTATCCGTTAGTTGTAAAAATAATGCCACTACGGGTCCTATCAAAATTGCAAAAAGGATTGTTCCCACACCAAAAACCCCTCCCAATCTCCAACCGATTAATAATGCAATTATTTCGATTGTTGTTCTGACTCTACCAATTGGAATGTTGGTAATTCTTTGGAGTCCCGTCATCCACCCGTCGCGCGGACCGGGGCCTAGGTTTGCAGTCAAATAAAAACCGCTACCTATTCCAACTAATATTGTACCAAATAAAACTTGAATTAACTGATAAATTTGTTCTTGGGGGTGTGGAAGATATGGTTCCATAACATCAATTGCTGCGGCAATTAATATTGCGTTTAGAATGGTCCCTATTCCTGGCTTTTCTCTTAATGGAATCCACAAAAAAAGTACTACTACGCTGATAAAAAATGTCGCTTCCCCTATTGTCCAATTAAATTGAATACCGATACCTTGCGCTAAAACGGTCCAAGGAGCTACTCCCATTCCTGCAGCAATTATTACTGCGTCGCCAGTACCAAATATCCATAATCCGAGTATTAGTATAACTAAGGTATTAAATTTTGGCTTCGTAGACATTGGGTCTGGAGAGCTCCAAGTAGTTGTTGGCACCTTTTTCGCCAATTTAAAAAAATTAGGTTTAGACAAAAATTACTCACCTTTAACCCAATTAGAGTAATCGACAGTGGAATCAACAGGCCAAAATAATATTTCGGGAACTTCATAGGGGTGCTCTATTTTTATCTTATCAATTAATTGATTTACATTTGACCTTGTTGTCTTGAGTTGTATCGACCATTCTGATTCGCTCTTGATTTTTCCATCCCATCGATACACAGATCTGCCCTTACTTATTTGTACACAAGCAGATAGATTTGTGTCTATTATTGACTGGGCCCAACTTCCGACTTCTGCATCATTTAATTCCCCGCTAAGCGTTGTTTGAACTATGAATAGGGTGTCATCCATGGTTAATGCTAGGTGGGTTTCCAATATAGCCTGTGGCATATATTCAATGCCTGTGTATGCTTCCGAAGTTTCGGCGATCATATGAGCGTGTGGGAAAAACCTATTGATTCGGGCGGAATTCCCGACTCAAATACTCATTTCGATGTTATTGTTGTTGGAGGAGGTCCGGGAGGTTCAGCAGCTGCTGCTTACAATGCTCTGAATGGTTGTAAAGTTCTTTTATTGGAAAAAGAAATTTGGCCGAGAGATAAAACCTGCGGAGATGCAGTAGGAGGTAAATCTCTATCTCATGTTAAAGAATTGGGAGTCCTGGATATGATCGAGTCGACTCCACATTATGTTGTAGACTCCATCGTTTTCGGTAGTGCAAATGGTTCTGAAGTTAGAGTCATGCTACCGAAGGAGTCCTATGAAAAGGGTTTACAATCTGGGTATGCATTACCTAGAATGCAATTTGATTACATGATGTTTCAAAGAGGGCAGGAAATAGTTAGAGAAAATGGAGGATCTGTAATACAAGATTTTTCTGTACATGAAATAATATTTGAAAAGGAAAATGGGGTTCACAAAATAAAGGGCGTAAAGGGGAGTGTTGGAGGAAGAAGATCCGGTAATGAAGAGTTAACTTTCACCTCTGCAGTCACTATCGGAGCTGGTGGTTACAATTGCCCTGTGTCGAGAGTAATAACTGAATTGCATAATGAGCCACATAGAGATGATGATCATTTCTGTGGAGGTTATCGAGAATATTGGGATGATGTCGGAGGATTGGGCGGAGATGAGGGGCCGATTGAAATACACTTTATTGACGAAGTTTTACCGGGTTATTTCTGGCTTTTCCCTGTACAAGGCAATAGAGTTAACGTAGGGATTGGGATGTTAATTTCTGAACATAGAAAACTGAAAAAGAACAAAAAGAAATCTCTCAAGAAAATACAAAAGTGGGTAATTGAAGAACATCCGCGATTTAAGGAAAGATTTGCAAGTGCCACATTAGTTCCGGGTTCTGAAAAGGGGTGGCAATTACCGTTTGGTTCTCCGAGAAAGGATGCTCCCTCATATCAACCAAGGAGAGTTGCGATGGCGGGTGCTATGTGTGTAGGAGATTCTGCAAGCTTAGTCGATCCATTTAGTGGTGAAGGGATTGGTAACGCATTACTATCTGCAAAAATGACTTCAAAACATTTCGATAAAAATCTACATGCGAATGGATTCCCAGAAGAAGGTGCTAAAGAATATATGATTGATTTATGGGATGCGTTGGGCTCCGAATTAAAGAATTCTAAGACTTTACAAAAGGTTATGAAATGGAAAGTGCTTACCAATTGGTTTGTCAAGAAGGCATCAAAGAAAGAAGAGTTAGGGAAAATGATGTCAGAAATGATTGCCAGTAAAGAATCTCAAAAAATGCTTTGGAGTCCTTGGTTTTTAATGAAAACATTGTTGTTGCCATGAGGTTGTATTTATGCAAAAATTAGCCCGTAATTTAGATGGTATTGAAGCCGTTTTCTTAGATTTAGATGGGACTATTTACATGGGAGATAATCTAATTGAAGGAGCCGTGGATTTTTTAAATCGGATAGAAGAAAAAGGGATTAGAAGATTCTTTTTGTCCAATAACTCGAGTAAATCGGTGAAGCAATATTTATCGAAACTAGAAAATTTAGGAGTGCCTGCTAAGGAAGAAGATATATTGTTATCAACTCATGATTTGTTGGCATGGCTTTCTGCAAATGATATCTCTGAAACCTACCTAGTAGGCACTGTTGGAATGAAAGAAATGCTAGAATCCGCGGGCGTGAATACTTCTTCTAATAATCCCCAATATGTTGTTCTAGGTTACGATACTGAAATAACATATCAGAAATTGACAGAAGCGTCAATAAATTTACATAGAGGTGTTCCTTTAGTTGTCAGCCATCCGGACATGGTTTGCCCTTCTCCGGATGGAGGTTTGCCTGATACTGGGGCTTATATTGCACTATTTGAAGCGACTACGGGCGTGAAACCTCAACATATTTGCGGAAAACCAAATCCTGGAATGATACTGCACAAAATACACGAGTTGGGTATTAATCCAAAGAATTGTGCAATGGTAGGTGACAGGCTCTACACCGATATGGAAATGGCCGAAAGATCCGGAGTTCATGGCATTCTGGTTTTGTCAGGAGAAGCTACTTTAGATGATGCTAATGAGGCAGAGCAGTCCCCAAGTTTGATTGTTAAATCCGTGGCTGAATTGTGTTAAAAATAAATTTAAATTTATTTTGAAGAAAAATTTGTTTCATCGGATACGACTCTTGTTTTAATAATAAAAGTCGTTCGGACCCTCATGGAAGGGTCTACTGTACCGTCGGTTTTGGAAGATAGAGTATACTACAAAATTGGCAGTTTCGTTTATGATAATGCCAAGGTCGTATTAATTGCAACTTTGCTCTTAGGAGTAAGCCTTGCTGGATTAATGACTTTGGAGCCTAAATATATCGAAGGTTACGGGGAAGGAGATTTAGAATCTGTTTATGGTTGGGAGGCTATTGCAACTGGTTTTTCTGATGAAAATGAAAGTTCTTACGAGGTTTTTTATGTCCTATTTCATCATCCAACAGGAAACTCTAGTGATGTCGAGATTAGAGCTGCCATGGAAGAAACCGTAAAGGTGCTTCAGACTAATGAGCATGTTTCAATAGATTATCCTTGGTTTACTAATGAAGCAAATAAGTCAAATCTGATTAGTACTATCGATGAGTCTTGGTCTAGAATAAGGTTGCAAGTGAATTTAGACAGAGAAGAATCAAAAATTCTGTTAAAAGAAACTATTGAAGATTTGGAATTACCAGAAAATGCTCCTGACGGAATGGAAAAATGGGTAACTGGAAACCTAGCAATTGATGTTGTATTTGACTTGACTCTTGAGGAAGAATTAATCAAAGCAGAATTGATTTCTGCTCCTCTAACATTACTAATTTTACTACTAGTCTTTGGAAGTCTTGTTGCTGCGGGTTTACCTGTTTTAACTGGGGTGTACACAGTGGTTGCTGCTGTTGGTATTGTTACAGGTTTGACTTATGTCTTTGATGACATTACCACTTATGCAAACAATATTGTTTCTTTGTTAGGAATTGGTCTGAGTGTAGATTATTCATTATTCATAGTTAATAGATTTAGAGAAGAGTTGCGAAAGGGGCGAGATCATAAAACCGCTATTGCAATCACTAGTGCAACTGCTGGAAGAGCTATTTTCTTCTCTGCAATGACTGTGATGGTTGGATTGATGGGAATGTTGTTTTTCGAAAATACTGGCTTGCCATCATTGGGCTGGGGAGGAATATGTGCTACTCTTGTTGCTCTGATTTCGTCAGTAGTACTTTTACCAGCAATATTGTCCCTATTAGGAGATAGGATAAATTCATTGAAGGTCCCGTTTTCAGTGGGTGATGTCGAAAAAGAGGATGGTTTTTGGTCGTGGATTGCTGAAAGTGTAATGAAGCGCCCGTTATCTGTATTAGTTCCTTCAGTAATGATTCTTCTAATCGCCGGTTCCCCTTTTCTCCAAGCAGATTGGGGCATAGTTACGTACAAATCTTTGAGTCCCGATGATGATGCAAGGAACGGTTTAGAATTAACTGATGTTTATTGGCCTGAAAATGTCGGAAATACCGCCCAAGTTGTGTTTGAAATTGAAGAAGGAGTTGATCCTTTTTCAGAAGAAAATATTCGTAGTTTGTATAATTTTTCAAAGGAAATGTTGGCAATTGACGGCGCTAGTTATGTGTATACATATGCTCATTTTGATGCCTCAATGAGTCAAAACGATGTGGTTGCTTTTTGGGACGGTTCTGATGAGGAGAATATGTCATCAGAAGATAAATATATTTTGGAATTGCAAAGGAAATTCCATATTGAAAGATCTATTGGGGAAAATGTAGTTTTGGTAATTGTTGGAATAGAAGGTGAGCAGTCTAGCAAAGAGTCTAGAGGTGTTGTCAATAGTATTCGCTCTCTTGAAAGTAAGAATGTTCAATTCGAATCTCAGAGTGTTGTCCATGTAGCGGGTATTGCGGCATACAACCAGGATGTCCTCGATGCGGTGTCGGAGAATATGCCAATTGCACTAGCATTCATTCTGATTTCAAGTTATATCTTGATTTTCTTACAAGTTAGATCTGTTGTTTTACCACTAAAAGCACTTGTGATGAATGTATTATCTGTAAGTGCTTCGTTCGGGGTTTTAGTTTGGATTTTTCAAGAAGGTAATGGGGCCGAATTACTAAATTTTACTCCACAACCTATTGACCCCACTACTCCTGTAATGATTTTTGCCATTTTATTTGGATTGAGTATGGATTATGAAGTTTTGATGTTATCAAGAATCCATGAAGAATGGGAGCGGACAAAAAATAATACAAAGGCTGTAGCTGTCGGATTGCAAAAGAGCGGGAGGATAATTACGTCCGCGGCTCTAGTAATGATAACTGTGTTTTCTGCCTTCGGAATTTCTTCGGTTGTTATAATGAAGCAGTTTGGTTTTATGCTTGCATTGGGTGTGGCTGTAGATGCTAGTATAGTCAGAGCATTGGTTGTACCTTCAACAATGAGATTAATGGGTGAAATAAATTGGTGGGCTCCAAGTTGGTTATCAAAAAAGGAATCTGATGAAGAAGAATGATTCGCTAAATCGAAATGCAATAACTTGGCCGGGGTTGTATGGGCGATGAATGCGTGGTTGTGACCGGCGCTAGTGGATACATCGGAAGCCACATTGTAGCAAATCTATTATTGAAGGGGAAAAAAGTTAGGGCCACAGTTCGAGATTCTCAAGATCATGGACGGGTTCAACACCTAAAAGAAATGAAAATTTCGGATGAAGGTTCGTTAGAGATTGTCGAAATGGACCTATTTGATGGAGATAGTGTTGACCGAGCAATAGATGGCGCCACAGATGTAATTCATACGGCTGCTGTAGTAATTGTTAGATCTAGAAATCCACAGGAAAAAATTGTTGATCCGAGCGTTATTGGCACAAAAAATATTATTTCCGCAATCGAAAAAAGTGGTACTGTCGAGAGGTTTGTTCACACTTCTTCAACCGCAGCAATTCGCCCGGAAAATTGGGAAGATGGGCAAATCTTGACGACAGAAACATTTGCAAATGATGCTACTTTAGAACAGAACCCTTACGGATTAGCAAAATATAGTGCAGAAATGATTGTTAGAAATTGGCATAAGGAGAAAAATGGTGTGAAAAAACCAAGAATGGTTACAATTCATCCTTGTATGGTATTTGGCCCTCCACTTTCGCCGAGACATTTGAGAGGTTCTCTATCGATAATTATGATGTTAGTCAACAGAGAATTACCCTTGTTATTGCCTATGCAAATTAACATAGTTGATGTCAGAGACGTTGCTGAGGCTCATGTAAGGGCATTGACGATGGGAGAAAATGGTGGAAGATATTTGACAGTTGCTGGCGAAATGATGTGGAGTGATATTTCTAAAATTCTCAAAAGAAAATATCCTAAAAGAAGATGGCCATTTAGACAATTGCCTTACTACTTTGCACTAATAGTATGTGCTTTCCATCCAAGAGTTAGTGTTTCTTGGGCGAAAAGACATTTGAAAAATAAATTATATTGGGATGCGACACCTGCTGAAAGAGATATGGGGATGAAATGGAAATCCATTGATGAAACATTAATTGATACAATTCCAAATATTTTAAACAATAATTGGGAAAAATGATTCACACACTAATACTGTTTATGTTTTATGCTATTGTAAAATCGGAAGTATATGCGCACTCTAGTATTCGTTGCATGTTTACTCATGATTGCACCCACATTATCTGGTTGTTTTGCGGGAGAAACGAAGGAAAATATTGAGGATGATGGTCCATTTATATTTACTGAAGGAGAGATATCCTCAACTACATGGTACCATTTTCCTGGCACTGTATCTAGCCCTAATGCAGTAGATGCTACAAATCCTGTAGCTGTTTCAAATGCCAATATTACTATGGATTTAGCGGGAAATAATATTCCTTTTTACGCTACTGCGACATACTATGGAACTGGATGGGATACATTCGAACCAACACTAGGGATTACTTCTTCTGGAGCTATATTTTTCACTAATTATAATGGATTAGGAGATGGGACTCATATAATCAGATCTACTGATCAAGGTCAAACTTGGGAAGATGTCGGTCCGTTTGGAATGAGCGACGATCAGGGTCAAACTCCTAATTCAAATGACCCTTATCTTTACGTTGATAAATTCAATGATAAATTAGTTAAATTTGATATGCATGCTTTGACGGCCATGTTTGTTGAATATTCGGATGATGATGGAGAGTCGTGGAGTGCTCCCTTCCCCGTAGAAGGATATTATGCGCCACAGGATCATCAAAGTATTGCCTCTATGCCGCACGGAAACGCAATAGTAGGAGATGTGGTGTATGTCTATTGTATCAATACTGGTTCGCCGGCTGCTGGGGCACAATGTTCTAGATCATTGGATGGTGGACATACATGGGACGCACAACAAATAGGTTATCCGACGGAAAGTTTCGGAAATCAATGTTCTGGACTTCATGGACATGTTGCAGGTGGTTCTGATGGTTCAATCTACAGAGGAAATCCCTCATGTGAAGGCCCGGCTGTTTATGCGTCTCATGATGGAGGCTATACTTGGAGTGAGCATACTATTACAACAGAAGTTGGAATGCAACAGGGTTGGCATTCTCACGAGGTTGCTACGGCTGTAGATGAAGCAGGTAATGTACATGCAACTTGGATATCCACGGATCAGATGATCTGGTACGCTAATTCTCCAGATAAGGGCGTTACCTGGAGTTCCCCTTTGATGGTCGCTGCTCCAGGAATAAAAGAAACTGGGTTCCCTACGATTTTTGCAGGAGATGACGGTAAAGTGGTTGTAGGATATATTGGAGAAATGAATGACGTTAGTGCAAATAATACCACAAGTGGTGGAATCGGTTGGGGAGGGTATATGGCAATAATGACTGATTCCTTTGCCGATTACCCATTGATTACAAGTGTAGCCGTAAATTTGCCTACAGATCCTTTGGATATTACTTCTGATTGTGGTAATGTTCGCTGCGGTGGATTTGGAGATTTTATCGATGTTGAAATTGATGACGAGGGGCGACCATGGATTGCTCTAGCACATAATGCCGCTGGTTTCGAAGAAGCAATAATAGGCACATTCACAAATGGTCCTGCGCTTTATGGGGATTTGGTTAGTCTTCCTGAATTGCCGATTGGTGGCAATTCAACATTAAAGATGTCATGATAGTTTAGCCGTTATTCTGATGTATGTAGTGTATTTACGAGGGGGTATGCGTGCAATAGCCGGTTGTATAGTCTTGCTTTTTTTGGCACCGATGATCTCTGGTTGTTTTGCAGGAGATTCTGTTGAAGAAACGAAAGAAGATAGCCCGTTTGATAATCTATGTCCAAATGGTATTGCCAACAATACTTGGTACCATTATCCCGGTGCTGTTGATGCTTTGGTTGCGCCACATATAATTAATGGGACTTCAATTTTACAAGGTGAAAATATTCCTTTGTGCACTGAAGGTACGTATTATGGAATTGGGTTTTCGACTTTCGAGCCTACAATTGGAATAACCTCTGCAGATAATTTGTACATGACTAGTTGGGGTAACGGCCCGGGCGGCTCTACTGCAATTATCAGATGTACAGACATGATTGAAATGACAAATATTTCTTCATATACTTGTGAAAATACATATCAGGGGGCTGTAGCTAATAGCAATGATCCTTATGTCTATGTCGATAGATGGACTGATAGGATAATGAAATTCGACATGCATGCATTGGCTGGAATGACAGTTGAATGGTCCGACGATGAAGGAGAAACATGGATGCCATTTGGGTTGGCCTCATTTGCTACAGGATATTCTGTTCAAGATCATCAAACCATTGCCTCTTCGCCGTATAATGCAGTATTACATGAAACTACATGGGTGTTTTGTGTCAATGGAAATTGGCAATCGCCTCTTTGTTCAACAAGTAATGATGGGGGTCTGACTTGGGGGCCTGAGGTGCCGGGCGCCCCGGTTAATTGTAACAGCGGAGGTTTGACCGGTCATATGGTGGGAGCAAATGATGGTAATTTCTACAGAGGTAATCCTAGTTGCGATGGAGAGGGTTATTCGATTTACAGAAGCACCAACGGAGGTTTGACATGGACTGAGCATGAACTTCCCACAGATGTCACAGGAATGGCAGATACTTGGAATTTTGAAGAGGCCCAAGTATATCCAGACGAAGAAGATAATTTGCATGCAATGTGGATGGGTGCAGATGATTTGCCCTACTATTCCTATTCTTTCGATAAGGGTGATTCATGGAGCGATCCGTTGATGGTTGCTCCCCCTGGGCTAAATGGAACTGGTTTTCCAGCTGTTGCAGCTGGTGATAGTGGCCGAGTTGCTTTCGCATATCTTGGAGATACTGGAGGAAATACTTGGAACGGTTACATCTCAATAATGACTGATTCATTTAGTGAAACTCCGCTAATAACTACCGTTCAAGTAAATGAGTTTGGAGATCCTTTGAGTTTAGAGACGGATTGTGGATACAATAGGTGTGGCGGATTTGGAGATTTCATCGATATCCTTGTTGACAATCATGGAAGGCCTTGGTTTGGACTTTCGCATAACATTGGGAATAATCTTCAAGATGAGGGGATTTATGGAACTACCATGATGGGGCCAAGTCTCAGAGGCTCTACCGTTCCATTGAATGTTTTGCCGGAAGGTGGGCCTCAGACATTAGCTTGATTCAGAAATCATTTGACCAAATATCAATCCCTTGTAGAATAAAGCCCCCAGCAAATATCCACATTGCAACACCACAGAAAGATAAAGCAAGTTTGTAGTTTTTAACAGAAATGTTGCCACGCGTTTTGTCGAATAAATAAGCAATAAAAGTCTTCAC
>CESM01034290.1_pt1 | contig 11813 bp, 10 predicted proteins | sample 361421 | NCBI WGS metagenome assembly CESM01 (sample SAMEA2622219, study PRJEB7988) | marine metagenome | isolation source: saline water (ENVO:00002010), including | reverse complement strand
AAAAAAAAATAAGGAGCCTCTTGTAGTTTATGGTAGTGGAATAGCTATTAGAGAATTCATTTTTTCAGAAGATCTAGCAAAAATATGCGAAAAACTTATTGAGACTTATAAGGGCAGTTCACCAATCATAGTATCAAACTCAAAAGATGAAATAACAATCAAGGATGTAGTTGAAATGATTGTTGAAATATCAAACTTCAAAGGTGAAGTACTATTTGATACATCAAAAAGCGATGGACAGCTTGTAAAGAAAACAGATAATTCAAAATTAAAGTCAATAATTGGGGACTTTTCTTTTACTTCAATGGAAAAAGGTTTACAAAAAACCATTGAATGGTTTGATAACAACTATGAAGAGGCAAGAAAATGAAAAAAAAGGCACTAATAACGGGCATAAGCGGTCAAGACGGAGCATATTTATCAGAATACTTGCTTGAAAATGATTATGATGTTTATGGAATACTGAGAAGAAATTCTATACCTGAAAACCAAACAGTTAGGCTTGAAAACGTATATGATGAAATTAAAAATAATCTTTTCTACGCAGATCTAACCGATTTTTCTTCAATGATAAGAATTATCAAGAAAATAAAGCCGGCAGAAATTTACAATCTAGCTGCGCAATCTCATGTAAAAGTGTCTTTTGATGTTCCGCTGAATACCACTGCCTCTATTGTAAATGGTACATTAAATATTTTAGAAGCAATTAGAATGGAAGATAGAAAAATTAAATTTTATCAAGCTAGTTCTTCTGAAATGTTTGGCAATTCTATAGATGCTGACGGATTTCAAAGAGAAACGACTCCAATGAAACCTGTAAGCCCTTATGGTGCAGCAAAGTTGTGCGCATTCCACAATGTACAAGTTTATAGAAAATCATATAATATTTTTGCTTGCAATGGAATCTTGTTTAATCATGAAAGCCCGCTAAGGGGAACCTCATTCGTTACAAACAAAATAGCGAAAGGTGCTGTTTTGATTAAAAAAGGATTGGCAAAAAATTTAGTTTTAGGCAATTTATCAGCAAGTAGAGATTGGGGACATGCAAAAGACTATACTAGAGCTATGCAATTGATTCTTCAAAATGAACTACCTGATGATTTTGTATGTTCAACAGGTGAAACACATACAGTGCAAGAATTTTGCGATTATGTTTTTAAAAAACTAAATATTGATCAAAGTCTAATTATCACAGACCAGAAATATATGCGTCCATATGAATTGGAGATTTTAAAAGGTGACTCTACAAAATTGAGAAATTTAACTGGATGGAAACCAGAATATTCTTTTGAAGCAATGATTGACGAAATGATTGACTATTGGAACAAAAAATTATAAATAATAAAAAGATTGTTTTCTTTGATTTTCCTGGCCACCCTTTTGTTCATGACTTAACTAAAGAATTATCAAAAAATAATTCAATTTATCATCTTTACAACCCTAAGCAACTTGGTCCAAAATCCAACTTTAATTCAAATGTAAATGAAATTATTATTGAGATACCACAAAAGTTTTCACGGAATTTTTATATTAGATTCTTTGATGAAATTAGATATTCATTTTTATGCATCTATAAAGTCAATAAAATTAAACCGGATGTCTTGATATGCTCAAGTTTGCCTTTAATACCGCTTTTTTTTATATCATTTCTTAAAAGATTTTCAAAATTTAAAATGATTTTTTGGATGCAAGATATTCAATATGTTGCTATTCATAAAATTTTAAAAAGATATAATAATCCAATTACATTTTTTGTGTCAAAATTATTTCAATATCTTGAATCTTTTGCAGTTAAAAACTCGAACGCATTAATATTGATTACTGAAGATTTTAAAAAATATTTTGATAATGATATTAAAACTAAGAAAACATTTGTAATTAATAATTGGGGATCATTTAATAACATAAAACCTTTATCTAAAATAAACAAATTTTCAGAAATTAATAAAGTTGATAAAAGCTTTAATATTTTATACTCTGGTACACTCGGCTACAAACATAATCCCGATTTATTAATTTCTTTATCTGAAAAGTTAAAAGAAAATCATTCAAATGTTAAATTATTAATTGTATCTGAAGGTCCTGCTGTAGAATATATTAGGAATAAAGCTAAAAAAAATCATCTATCGAATATTATCTTTTTACCATTTCAAGATTTTAATTTATTTCCTCAAGTTTTAGCATCGGCTGAATTGAGTTTGGTTTTGCTAGAAAGCGATTCCAGTGAATTTTGTGTACCATCAAAATTTTTGTCTATAATCTGTGCAGGAAGAATTCCAATTGTTAATGTAGATAAAAAAAATCTCGTAGCTAAAATTATAATTGAAAATGAATGTGGTATTGTTGTAGAAAACGAGCAAGATCTTTATAGTCAAGTTGATGATTTAATTAATAATTATGATAAATTTAAATATCTTTCTGATAATGGAGTCTTTTATGCTAAAAATAATTTTGATATTAAGAAAATTGCTTTAAGATTTGAAAAAATTATCAGTGACTTATATTATCCAAAATAATCAAATAAGTTATTAAGCCTATATTTTTTATTAACTCCTCCAAATCTTTTATATATAGCATTAAATAATTTTGCAGGAATCAAATATATTAAAATTTTTGGCAATAATGTATGTTGAGGGAAACCGAGCGATGAAATAAGCGCTGGATTTATATAAAGCTTTTTATTATTGGAAGCTAAATCTAAATTAAAACCAACGTGCTCACAAATCGGCAATCCATTCTTATTGCCAACATATAAAGCGTTTTTTATATCATTTACTTTATAAATACCAAAAGAACCAAATGCAGACTCTACGCTTATCAAACTACTGTTTATAGGAATATGCCTCATTTTACTTGAAATAGATTTTAAAAATGCTTTCTTATAATTTTTGGTTATATCATACACTTTTTTTCTCGTTAATTTTGGGTTTTCATCTACCCACCCTTTTGCTCTCAAAGCAAAAATATCATAATAAAATATTAATTGGTTAGAAAATTGCGCTGTCCAGTCTATATCAATTTTTAGAGCAGTTTTTAATGAGTCATAAGTGATCATTCTTGATGCCCCATCACTATCATACATAGCTAAATAATCAAAGCTCGACAAGTTTGGTGATTTTAAAATTTCATTAATATATACATTTCTTGAAAAGGCTATTCTCTCAGTTCTTAGATGACCAAATTCTATCTTATCTTTTAATGAACCCAACCTTTTTATAATAATTTTTTTGTTTGATGAAATATTCAGAAAATATTTATCCAAATTGATACTTGAGTCAGATTCAATAATAATTACTCTATAATCGCCAAATTTTTCCCCAATTTTAACCATTTGAAAAAGTGATTTCAAAAATGCTTTTCTAGGATTTCTTGTTGTAGTGGCGAAAATTATTTTGGCATTTTGCATTTTAATCAGTGCATTTTATTATTTCTTTAATACTAACTGTAGATGTTGCGTTTTTTTGAACAACTTTAGAAGCTGCTTGGTTTGCAAATTTTGCTGACTCTTTTTCAGAGTTTTCATTAAGTATACTAAGAGCAAAACTAGCTATAACAGTGTCGCCAGCACCTGTTACATCTGGATTAGAAATTTTTTCTCCTTCTATATTTATAACATCACCATTCATTTTAACAAGCGACAAACCATTTTCAGACTTTGTAATTAAAATATTTGAATTTATATCGTTGCATAATTTTTTAGTTTTTTCTTCAATTATATTGAAATTATTTGAATCATTTTTAATAACAATTTTTATTTCATTTAAGTTAGGTGTTATATATTGTGCACCTTGATAGATATCAAAATTATTTTTTTTCGGATCTACAAAAATAACTTTCTTTTTTTTATGGGCTATTTCAATTGTAAACTTGCTAATATCACAATTAATAACACCCTTATTATAGTCTGATATGATAACGCCATCTACTTTATTAATGTTTTCACTAATTATACTCTTCAAAGCTTGTAAATGTCTATCTAAGTAAACGCTTTTTTCATTATCAATTCTTGCTAGTTGTATATTATTACAAATGATTCTTTTTTTAGAAGTCGTGGTCTCTGCTTTTGAGCTAATCAAAAAATTATCATTTAAGCCTTCAGCTTTTAATAGATTTTTTAGACTTACCGCATCTTTATCTTTTCCAATTACTCCGACAAGTAATACATTAGCTCCAAGGCTAATAATGTTTTTTGCAACGTTAGCAGCACCTCCAAGAACCAAATCTTGTTTGATAGGCGTTAGAATTGGAGCTGGAAATTCAGGTGAATCTCTCATTGATTCACAATATAAAAATTTATCAAGCATAATATCTCCAATAACAAGGATATTTAGATCGGAGAAATTATAATTCATTTTATTTTCCCCTGATTTTCTATACTTTTTTGTTTCTTGAGAAGCTCATTATCATCTATTAAAAAATTTTTGTTAATAATAGATAAATCTCTATTTAAGCGATAGTGAAGGGGTACCCCTGTTGGTAGATTTAATTTAATAATATCTTTATCTGAAATATGTTCGAGTACTTTAACAATTGCTCTTAGAGAATTGCTGTGGCCTACAATTAAAAAATTTCCTCCATTATCGCTAATTATTGATGAAAGCTTTTTCCAAAAAGGCTTTAATCTGAGAATTACATCTTTTAAACTTTCTCCTCGAGGAATTTGATGTATTGGAATATCTTTAAATTTATCATCAAAATGTGGGCATTCAACATTATCAATATTCATCAGTGGAGGTGGAACATCATAACTGCGTCTCCATATTAAAACCTTATCTTCACCAAATTTTTTGGCTGTTTCAGATTTATTTAACCCTTGAAGATTTCCATAATGTCTTTCATTAATTCTCCAATCATAAACAATATTTTGAGGGTTAAAATTTATTTTTTTGGATACAATTTCTGCAGTAGAAATTGCTCTTTGCAAATAAGAAGTATAAATAAAATTAATAGTAAAAGGTAATTTATGTATTTCTTGAGCAGCAAAAGATGCTTCTTTTACACCATTTTCCGTTAAAGGTACATTTGTCCATCCTGTAAATCTATTTTCTAGATTCCATGAACTTTCTCCATGTCTCAATAAAATTAGATTAGCATAAACTTTATGAGGCGTCTTCAATGCTCTCTACCACTAAAAGGATAGTCAAAATGTTTGCAAGTGTTGAGCTAAAATCTGTTAAGAATGATGTAATATCAAAATCATTTTCTTTTTTTGGAACTATAACAGTATCTCCAGATTCTAATCGAGAAAGAAATCTTTTTAACGCTCCTGATGTTTTGTAAGAAGATCCATCTGCTTTTCTTACAAAAATCTTATTTTTTTGACTACTTGATGTCAATCCGCCGCTTAACTTTATGGCCATGTTAACAGTAATATTTCTTTTGCCTAAATATAGTGAACCGGGACTGTATACTTGACCAGAAACATTGACTATGCCCAAGTCTTTCAATACTGTAATTTTTGTGTCTATGGGAACAGGGTCATTAAATTTTAAATTACTTAAAATATTTTGACTATACTCAATTTGGACATCGTTATCCTCATTGATTGCTTGACTTACAGATGCTACAAAAATATTTTTATTTGCAGAATCAAGAAATCCACCCGCCTCATTTACTAACGAAGAAACAGTCATTCCAGGGTAATATTGATATGTTCCTGGATTTTTAATTTCTCCCCTAACCTCAACAAAATAACGATTAATATAATCTGAATTAGCATAAACAAATATATTATCATCACTTTGAACAATGAAATTTTTTGAATCTTCATATTTCACATTGAATTCAATGTCATACTGTTCATTTGGATTTTTTCTTAAAATGACAATATTGTCTGTAAGTATTGATTTTTTATAGATTTCATCCTCAAATCCACCAGCCCTGCTTAGCAAGTCAAATAAGGGTGTTTCTTTTGATATCAGATATTGCCCAGGATTTTTTACCCTACCAAATATTGAAACAGCCCTATCAAAAGAAGGTATAGATTCAATAGTAATTTTATCACCATCTGAAAGCATATTATCAAGTTCTATATCTTTTCTATTTATTGTGATAACTTCTCGAGACAAATCATTATTTTTTCTCAGTTCAATTGGAATAACTCTATCAATAATAATAACCTCACTAGCCAAAGAAGTAAATCCACTGGAGTAAAATATTAAATCATTTAGATTTTCATTATTTTTAAGCTCAAAAATACCATTATTAACAATTGCACCATTAATGGTCGCTCTTTTACCTACAACAGGAACATTTATGATATCGCCATCAATAATCTTAATATCTTCAAAATTATTTTTACCATTTATAAAGAAGTCATAAAAATCAACTATAGCTATTATTTTTTTTTCTCTTATTAGCTCAATACTTCTTAAAGAACCGCTCTTTTTAATTCCACCAGATTGAACTAATGCGGTATAAATATTTGAAAATGGATGTATTAATTTAATGCCAGGATCGTTAACATTTCCGGTTAAATAAATATTAATTGACTTTAAACTACCTAGTTCAAGCTTTAGATCTGTAGGATCAATATTATCATTTATTGTAGAATAAACTTCAGAAAGCTCTTTACGTAAGAGTTCTTCTGCTTGTTCTATCGTTTTACTTGATAAATTAATAAAACCAACATTTTCATAAAAAATCATTCCATCTTTATTAATTATAAATGATTCTTTTGAATTATTTTGACCCCAAAGAAATAATACTACCTCATCTCCTGGTCCAAGAATATAATTTTTAGGAGTTGGAATATTGTCAAAAAAGTTTATGCTACTTTCCAAAAATTCGTATCCAAAGTAAAAATCTTCGTTATTCTCGTTTTGTACTTTTAATTGCACTTTTTTCGGGCTAGCACTCTTTGCATTATTTTTATTCTGATTACCTGTAGATGTTGCGGCACTGTTTCGTATTTCATTTTTTAAAATATCTAATTGATTGTTGGTTAAATCTTTAATGTCTGACATTTGTACTTGCGAAAAGACTTGGGTAAATAAAAGTGTTAGGATTAGTAATCTCATAAAATGAATTTAAAGGTTATAATAATTATTGCAAATTATATATTTAACCATCTTTTGTTAGATAAAGACCAATCTATTACTTTAGACAACTTAATATATGCTGATTCAGGCTCCCAGCCCATCATTTGCATTTTTGAACCATCTAATGCATATCTTAAGTCATGACCTGGCCTTGATGAATGGAAATCTACCATTTCGTAGATTAAATCTTTATTTTGTTCTTTTGCAATAAATTTAGCTAAAGACAAATTATCAATTTCATCTTTACCTACGATATTAAATTTTTGACACTTTATCCTGCTTTGATCAATTGGAATACTATCAATTGGATATTCAAATAAAAATAAAAGTGCGTTTGCGACGTCTTCCGCATGAATATAATGTCTTGATCCTGCAATTTTTTTAGAGCTATCTGAATGTATTGTCACTAATTCATCTTTGAAAACTTTACCTATAACCATTGGTATAAACTTTTCAGCACTTTGTCTTTCTCCAAAAACATTCATTGTGTGAGTTATCATTGCAGGTAAATTATAGGTATTGTGATATGCAACTACAAGCTCTTCACCTCCAGCTTTTGATGCTGAATATGGATTCGTTGAATTGTATCTATCATTTTCTTTAAAATTAATTCCATTAGATGCTGGTCCGAAAACTTCATCTGTGCTAAAGTAAGCAAATCTTTCAAGATGATCTAATTTTCTTGCATAATCAAGTATATTTGCTGTTCCAACTACATTGTCCATAACAAATTCTAAGGGATAGTCAATAGATCTATCTACATGCGACCCTGCTGCAAGATGAGCTATAAAGTCTACCTCCCCAATAGTAGATTCTATTTCATTATTTAAAGCAGCTTTTAAATCATGGTGTACTACTTTAACTCTTTTTTGTTCAATTGATGGTAGAATAGAAACAATTTCATTAAGTCTATTTAGGTTACCACTAAAGTCTAACCTATCCAGTGTAACAATTTCCCAATCAGTAGTTTTTAAAATTTTTTCTACTAAATGATGGGCTATAAAGCCAGCTCCTCCGGTTATTAAAATTCTTTTGCTCATATTAATATTTTAAAAGTTTTTTTTCCATTTCGCTAAATCAATATTTAAAAAATTTTCTAAATTTTTGATGTCATTAACAAAATAATGTGCAAGATATTTATAGTCGCTTTTTAACAGTTTATCTTTACTATTTGAAACGAAAAAGAGTTTTTTAATAGCTTTTCTAAGAAAAACAGGTATGTTGTCTCTTAAATGAAAATTGGATCTGAAAAAATTAAAAATATGTCTAATTAAAATATTTCTTGGGACAATTGATGCATTATGTTTTTTATTGAAATCAATGTCAATATCGGATTTTATTTCTAAAAAATCAAATAGCTCCTTCATTGTTTCTTTCGGATTATTTTTTAAATCGTCATAAATGAAATACTTAATATTATTATTATCAAAGAGCTGGAAGTATCTCTTAACTTGCTCAGCATATAAACCTATTTGTACTAACGTTTGAGATTCGCCACCCCAATTATTATCTTTGATTGCAAAATCTAGATCCATATCATCAATAAAAGTGGATAAAGTTGATCTTCCAGCCCTATAATCCATCTTCCAATGAGAGAATGCTCTTTCGATAGGATTGCGTAGGCACATAATAATTTTAGCATTTGGGTTAAAATTATATATTTGTTCAGCTGCATTTTGACTATATAGATATCCTGTACTTGCCTCTCCAATAAACTTTTCATTTTTATGGTTTTTGAATAACTGCAAATAATCTTCCAAACTCTCTTTAGATAAATAAGCTATATGCATTGGTTTTAAGTTTTTATCATTCAGATATTTTTTGAAGTCTAAACTATGTCTGATTTTGTAATTATCAGTAAAATTTTCTTCTTTTATATCCTTAGAAAAAAAATGCGGTTCTTTTATTGGTGACATATAAACTTCAGAGTGTGCATTTAAAAATTCATATATTGCTGTTGTACCTGACTTGGGAGCTCCCACTAAAAAAAGGTTTGGTATTCTATTATTTAACTGAGACATGTATCTATAATTTTATTTAAATCCCTTGAAGATAAATAAGGATGCATTGGTAAACTGAGTATTCGATCTGATAAAGATTCAGAAACCGGTAAATCTCCTTTGGAATAATTTAAATATTTATATGCAGGCATTAAATGAATAGGATTTTTATAATAAATCACAGAAGGAATCATATTATTTTCTAATTTATTAACTAACTCTGCTCTATCATGATTTGAATCTAACACTATAGAAAACAATGCGTGAGCAGACTGATAATCTGCTGGTATATATTGAGCGTTATCAAAGTTTTGTCTGTAAACGTAACTTATATTTTCTCTTTGTTCTAATTCATTATCAAAAATTGATAATTTTTCTAACAAAACAGCTGCTTGAAAAGTATCTAACCTTCCATTTAAACCAATATAAGTGCTGTTGTATTTATCATCTTCTGTGCCATGAATTCTTATAGATTTACATTTATTTGCCAACGCATCATTATCTGTAAAAATTGCACCTCCATCGCCATAGCAACCCAATGGTTTTGCTGGATAAAAAGAAGTTGCAGTAATATCTCCAAAAGTCCCAACTTTTTTATCTCTAATTTTTCCTCCGAAGCTTTGTGCCCCATCTGAAATCACTGTTAAATCATACTTCTTTGCTATTTTGTCAATGATTCTATAGCGAGCTGGAACTCCAAAAAGATCAACAGGTATAATAACTTTGGGGAGTAATTTACCATCTGAAATTGTATTTTTGATAGCAGTTTCAAGCTTATTACAATCAATATTAAAGGTAGAATCATAAACATCAACAAACACTGGGGTAGCTCCCAAAATAGAAATCACCTCTGCTGTAGCTACGTATGTAAAAGGAGTAGTAAATACTGCGTCTCCAGGACCAATACCCAAGGCCATTAAGGGGATTAACAAAGCATCTGTTCCTGACGAGCAAGTAATCGCATGCTTTACCTTACAGTATTCTGCTAACTGATCTTCAACTTCAAACACGTCCTGTCCCATAATGTATGAGCTTGAAGCTAAAATCCTTTCAAATCGATTTTGAATATTTGGAAGAATTTTTCGTTGTTGAGATTTTAAATCTATAAAGTTCATTAATTTGTAAGTTTTAATATAATATTAAATTAAGTTACGATAATTCAAAAAACATTATTTATGATAAAAAATAAAATTATATTGATAGGTGTTATTTTTTTATTTGAAAACGGACTTTCTCAAAACTCTACAGAATTAAAATTAAGTACATACCCAGCAAAAAATAATTATTGGTGGTTGAACAACAATAATAGCGGGAAAGAATTAATTAATTCTGAAATTGAGTTCAAGTGGAAAAATAAATTCGGAAACAATGAAGTTCAAATTACACTTTCAAACTCATTTCAAGATAATAATTATACTATTAATGAAAAAGGGTATATAATTGATAAATCAAGTCAAGGTAAAGAAATTGCATTTGGCGAATCATTTATAAAATATAGTTTTTCTGATAACACTTTCTTGAGAGCCGGACTATACTATAGGGATTTTAGTAAATATCTTGATGATGATTTAAGTTCAGGTTCAATATTAATTAGTAAAAATGCAAGACCAATGCCAAAAGTTGGCTTAGTTCATCAGCAAAATTTTACTAAGAATTTATTTTTAGACGCCGGAATTGCTCATGGCTTTTTCGATAAAAATAATTATTACAGCAATAAAGCACCTTTTTTACATGAAAAGTTTATCTATTTAAATTTTATCAATGAGAAAAATCATTTTTCAATGGGGTTTGTGCACGAAGCTATGTGGGCAGGAGCTACTGAAAGAGATGGATCTTTCCCAAGATCAATTAAAGATTATTTTAAAATAGTGATTTCAGCAGATGGCGAACCTATAGAGGGTTCACCTCATGCTAATGCTATGGGTAGTCATTTAGGTATTTGGGATTTTTTTTATCAAAAAAATTTTGATAGTAAAAAACTAAAACTCTATTACCAACATATTTTTGAAGACACAAGCAGCTTAAGGTTTGCAAATAAAATTGACGGATTGTGGGGCCTTGAGTTGGAAAACTTCATTGCTAAACATAATATTCTATTTGAATATTTAAGTACAGCGCATGCCTACGATAACCCTCCATACCAAGGAGATCGTTATTACTGGAATCATCAATATAGAGCTGGCTGGTCATACAAGGGAAATATAATCGGTAATCCTCATATTAACTCTAGAAGAACTGATGATACTAATCTTTTAAAATTCAAGGACTTAACTAAACTGCTCCATCTAGGAATAAAATCAGAAAATAAATATTTTACTTATTCAATAAAAGCATTCAGAAGAATCAATAATCATGAAAGAATAAAATATTTGGCTTCGTTTGAAAAATTAATAAATAAAAATATTGCCCTAAATTTTATTGTTTTCAATGGCGATGACAATTCTCTAGGCTTTTCATTGTCTTATTTTTATTAAGCTTCTCTAAATCATATTAAACCAATACATCAAATTAACTTTATAAAATTTATCGTTTGTTTTTTTAATTTAAATAAGTGAACTTCACGAGAGGATACTCGCGTGTATCCTGAGTTAATATATTAATATATGAAGATAACCGAGAAAAAGGAGTTAACTATGAATCGTTCGATTCTTGGTGCGCTAGTTGGAATCATTATGATTTCAGGCGCTCTCTTTGGTCAAGGTACAATTTCTGGGTCTGTTACAGACGCAGATGGTAATACCTTGCCAGGGGCAAATGTTGTGGTTGAAGGAAC
>CESM01234164.1_pt1 | contig 11825 bp, 10 predicted proteins | sample 361421 | NCBI WGS metagenome assembly CESM01 (sample SAMEA2622219, study PRJEB7988) | marine metagenome | isolation source: saline water (ENVO:00002010), including | reverse complement strand
TATAAGTTTTTCAGAACAAGATCTTCAATTTCAAGAAGAGATAAGAGCTGGGTTAAATGGATCAGAGTTTCCCTCGAATGTAAGGGAAAAACAAGAAAAGGGTACAGCTCTTTCAAAACAAGATATGATCGATTTTCATAAATTCATTCATAGTAAGGGATGGATGGGTTATAACTGGCCTGTTGAGTATGGTGGAACAGGATGGTCTCCGGTACAAATTTATTTATTTCTTAATGAATTAGCATTGGCCCAATGTCCAACAATTTTACCATTTGGATTAAGCATGGTTGGTCCAGTTATTTATACATTTGGTAATCAAGAGCAAAAAGATAGATTTTTGCCAGATATTCTTGAATTTAATACATGGTGGTGCCAAGGGTATTCTGAGCCTGGTTCTGGCTCAGATTTAGCTTCTTTGAAAACTAAGGCGGTGTTAGAGGGAGATCATTATATAGTTAACGGTTCTAAAACCTGGACGACATTAGCTCAAAATGCGGATTGGATTTTTTGCCTGGTAAGAACAGAAACTACTCAGAAGAAACAAGAGGGCATTTCATTTCTTTTAATTGATATGAATACTCCCGGTATTGAGGTAAAACCCATCATCACTATTGATGGTGATCATGAGGTTAATTCTGTATTCTTTACAGATGTTAAAGTTCCTGCTGATCAATTAATTGGTGAGGAAGGTAAAGGTTGGACATACGCAAAATTCTTACTTGCGCATGAAAGGTTCGGAATTGCTGGTGTTCCAGTTGTAAAAGTTCAACTTGAAAAATTAAAAAATATTACAGCTGAATATAATGATTCAGATTTATTAAAAAAAATAGCTGAATTAGAAATAGATCTAGAAGCATTAGAGTTCACCGAGTTAAGAACTTTGGCAGCAATAGCAGAAGGCGGTCATCCTGGAGCAGAATCTTCGATTTTAAAAATTAGGGGAACTGAAATTCAACAACGCCTTACTGAACTATTTGTTGAAGCTGCTGGGCAGTACATCCTTCCATATGAGGGACCTGAGGGATTTGAATCAAATAGAATTCCTGCTGGTCCAGACTATGCCAGCCCATCTGTAGCCCAATATTTAAATTACAGAAAGACTTCTATATACGGCGGCAGCAACGAGATCCAGAAAAACATAATCGCTAAGGCCATTTTAGGAGTTTAATAATGAATTTAAATTATTCTGATGAGCAGAATATGCTCAGAGAGCAGGTCCTAAAATTTTGTGAAACTAACTATGATTTTATCGATAGAGAAAAAATTTTAGACTCTGATTCAGGTTATAGCGAAGATAATTGGAAACAGTTTGCTGAACTAGGCTGGCTAGCTGTGCCTTTTAAAGAGGAAAATGGTGGCTTTAACTTTGGGCCTATTGAGCTCACTGTTTTATTTGAAGAGTTTGGAAAATCTTTGGTGGTGGAGCCATATCTAAGTTCAGTGGTAATGAGCGGTACAATTTTAGAGGGCTCAAATCATCCAGAGAAAGTATCTATTATTGAAAACATAATTTCGGGTAGCCATCATGTATCTGTTGCATATGCTGAGCCAAACATTGGATATAATTTTTTAGATTGTGTAACCACTATCTCAAAAGATGGAGATACTTATAGCTTAAATGGTTCCAAATCTTTAGTGCTAAATGCTGGAAATGCCAATCAATTTGTAGTTCTAGCAACTCATGAAAATGCGCCCGCCTTAGTTTTGATTGATGCAGATGCTGATGGTCTGTCTGTTCAAAGCTTTAAAACTTTAGATGGCCAAACCTGTGGCGAGTTAACTTTTGAAAACATCGCACTTGAAAAAGAATCAATCTTAGCAATAGGGGATGATGCTAAATCACTATTTAACAATATGCTTAATTTATCTATTCTGTGCATCAGCGCTGAAGCAGTTGGCGCAATGACTTCTTCGTATATGAAAACAGTTCAATACACAAAAGAGCGTGAACAATTTGCTCAGCCCATCAGTAATTTTCAGGTTTTGCAGCATCGAATGGTTGATATGTTTATTGAAACTGAGCTTACTAAATCATTGATGATTAAAGCTACCTTGCAACTTGATTCAAATGATCCTGAGTCAGAGAGCACTATCTCAGCCTTAAAAGTTCAAGTTGGGAAAGCTGGCAGATTGGTTGGCCAGCATGCAGTGCAGTTGCATGGCGGAATGGGCGTAAGTAATGAAATGTCAATTGGCCATTATTTAAAAAGATTCACGGCCATTGATTCAATGTTTGGTAATACTCAGCATCATATTAATAAGTACAGAGCGAAATAATAAATGACTGATCTCACTAACAATCCCGACTTACGTTCTCGAGAAAAAATTGACGACTACTTTGGTGATTGGAAGTGGAGAGAGGGCCTTGCAGAGCTTATGGTTCCAATTGTTGGTAGGCTTTACAGGCATGGCGTTCATATAATGATTTATGGACAATCTTTAGTTAATAAATCTCCTATAGATATCATGCATGCTCATAGGTTTGTAAGACAGATTGAAGAGAATGAATTAAGCGAGCTTGAAACTTATCCTTTGCTCGAGAGACTAAGCAAGATGGATTTACCGGATTGTGAGATTGACCTTGGTGAACTTGCGATGAGATGTTCTTTCTTTGATGATCTTCCAAATAATCCTGATCTAATTGAAAATTTTTTACACGAGCAAATTAATGCTGATGAAATTGAAAGTAAAAGACCTGATCAGCCTCAGGATATCGTGCTTTATGGATTTGGAAGAATTGGTAGATTGATGGCAAGAATGCTTGCGCAAACCACAGGTCCTGGAAATTATTTTCGTCTTAAAGGTATAGTAGTTAGAAGAACCGGTGATAATGATTTAACTAAGCGAGCTAGTTTATTAAGAAGGGATTCAGTGCATGGAAAGTTCGATGGAACTATCAGGGTCGACCTTGATAATGAACTTCTAGTTATTAACGGTAATCCAGTTCAATTTATTTATGCAAACTCACCATCAGATGTAAATTATTCTGACTTAAAAATTAATTCTCCAATTGTTATAGATAATACAGGTATTTGGCGTGATGAAGATGCTCTTTCACAACATCTAGCCAGCGGAGCATCAAAAGTAATCCTAACTGCTCCTGCAAAAGGAGATATCAGAAATATAGTTTTTGGTGTTAACGATTCAGCTTTACAAGAATCAGATAAAATTATTTCTGCAGCATCTTGCACAACCAATGCAATAGTTCCGGTACTAAAGCTTATTAGCGATAATTATGGTATCTCAAATGGTCACATTGAAACTGTTCATTCTTACACGAATGATCAAAATTTGATCGATAACTTCCATAAAGGTGATAGAAGGGGAAGAAGCGCTCCATTGAACATGGTTATAACAACAACCGGCGCAGTAAAAGCAGTTTCAAAAGCGATCCCAGAACTTAAAGATAAATTAACTGGTAATGCAATAAGAGTCCCTACACCCAATGTAAGTTTGGCCGTTTTGGTGCTGAATTTAGAGAGAAGCGTTGAAAAGGATGAGTTGAACGAGTTTTTAAAAAAATCAGCCTTTGCTAGTAAATATAGAGAAATCATTGGATATACAAATTCACCAGAAGCAGTATCTACAGACTTTTACTCAAGCCCATATGCAACAATTATTGATTCTCAGGCTACGATTGCTGATGGTAAGCAAATTACCTTATATTGTTGGTATGACAATGAATATGGCTATACTAAACAAGTCTTAAATTTAACTAAAAAAGTTGCTTCGATAGACATGCAGAGATTTCCTAAAGCAATTGAAGATTCGGTATAGAAACAGCTGATATTTCCATTTATAATTCACCCATCTTTTACTGAAGGGTATCGTGATTAAAACCAAAAAAGGCCTAGATTTACCAATCTCTGGAAATCCATCAATGGATGTGGATTCCTCTACTGCAATTAATTCTGTTGCAGTTCTTGGTGCTGATTATGTTGGTTTAAAACCTACCATGATGGTCGATGAGGGAGATACTGTTTATTCAGGACAGAAATTACTCGAAAACAAAAAAAATCCTGGAACTTTTATCACAACTCATTCATCTGGTGTTGTTAGGTCAGTTAATAGAGGGGAGAAAAGGCGATTTTTATCTTTGGTTATTGAAACAGACGATTCTTTTGAACCAATAAAATTTAATCTCAATGACTACCCTAATTCAATTGCATTTCTAATTGATACTGGGACCCTTGCATATTTTCGAACACGACCCTATAACAGAATGCCTGTTCCAACCGAACTGCCCTCTGCTATCTTTATTAATGCTTGCGACACCAATCCACTTTCTATTGATCCTCATGAATTGATTAAATTAGATCAAGATCTATTTAATAAAGGCCTAGACTTTATAAAAGAAATTGATGAAAGTATTAAAACTTTTTGTACCTATCAGAACAATAATTTTGATCAATCAGTTGACGGGATTAGTTATAATAAATTTGAAGGGCCTCATCCAGCAGGTTTGGTTGGCACCCATATACATTTCCTTCATCCAGTTGGTCAAAATAAGTCAGTGTGGAGTATTTCTTGGCAAGAAGTTATTTCTATCGGATATCTTCTTCAAAATAATCATTTGCGCTCTGATAAGTATGTACCTATTGGTGGTCCAAACGTTCGTGATCCTAAGATCTTAAAAATAAAATATGGTTCAAATCTTTCTGAAACTTCCGCAGGAAAAATCCTTGAAGACTCTAGAGTCATTTCAGGCTCAGTTTTAAATGGACACACTGGAGAGAGTGCAATGAATTACTTAGGCGCATTTGATAATCAAGTTTCAGTTCTTCCAGACGAATCAAATGATATTTTATTTAATTGGGCTATGCCAGGAGCAAAACTTCATTCTAAGCTACCAGCATTTATTTCAAGTTGGATAAAACCAAAAGAGTTTAATTTTAATGTTTCCATGAATGGAGGAAACAGAGCAATTGTTCCCATATCTTCATATCAAGAAATTATGCCTTTAAACATTCTAACAACTCAATTATTAAAATGTTTGGTAACTCTTGATATCGAATTGGGTGAAAAATTAGGTGTTTTGGAGCTAGCTCCAGAGGATTTAGCTTTAGCAAGTTATGTTTGTCCTAGTAAATATGATTACCAATCAATTCTAAACTCCAACTTAGAAAAAATGTATGAGGAATTCAATTAATGAAAGCTTGGCTGAGATCAATTAACGAAAGTGTAAAGCCTAAGTTTATGCCTGGTGGAGCCCAAGCTAAATGGTTCCCTATATATGATGCTATTGAAAATTTTATATTTTCATCAACTCATAAAACAACCAATCCAATTCATGTTAGAGATTCTATTGATATTCAAAGGATAATGGTGATTGTTTGGTTGGCTGCATTCCCAGCAATGTTTTTTGGTATGTATAACATTGGTAACCAAACATTGGATTATTTATCACTAGCTGGTTCAGCAAATACAAATGATTGGCATCATGTGCTGATTAATTTTATTGGTTATTCTAATGATAGTTTTCTTACAAAAATGTGGGTCGGAGCTGTATATTTTATTCCTATATATGCAGTAACATTTGCTGTTGGAATTCTTTGGGAAATTCTTTTTGCGGTTGTGCGCAAGCACGAAATTAATGAGGGGTTATTTGTTTCATCAATATTATTTGCTCTTAGTTGTCCTCCAGATTTACCATTATGGCAAGCTGCTATGGGAATTACATTTGGAATTGTTATTGGCAAAGAAGTCTTTGGTGGAACTGGTAAAAACTTTTTAAATCCGGCACTTACTGGTCGAGCATTTCTATATTTTGCCTATCCATCACAATTATCCGGAGATAAAGTTTGGATAGCTGGACTATCTGATACTGGTATAACTCCAGAAGGTTTCAGTGGCGCAACTCCATTGGGTTATGCGGCTGAAGATGGCTTGCAAGGATTAACTGATAATTTCAGCTGGTTTGATGCTTTTATTGGAAATATTCCTGGATCTGTAGGTGAAACCTCAGTCATTGCTATAGGAATTGCTGCAATAATTTTGTTAGTAACTGGCGTTGCTTCATATAGAATTATATTAGGAACATTTTTAGGTATGATAGTCATGTCTTCAATATTAAATATTGTAGGCTCTGATACTAATCCAATGTTTCAAGTTCCATGGTACTGGCATTTTGTTATTGGTAGTTTTGCATTTGGATTGGTGTTTATGGCTACTGAACCAGTTTCGGGATCTGGAACAAATACAGGTCGTTGGATCTATGGTGCCTTGATTGGCGTAACTGTAATATTAATCAGGGTTATCAATCCTGCATTTCCTGAGGGTATGATGTTAGCTATCTTATTTGCTAATTTATTTGCCCCAGTAATAGATCACATGGTTGTATCAAATAATATTGCGAAACGAAAGAGGGCTTTGTCCTATGAATGATTCAGTTTTAAAAACATTAACAGTATCATTTTTGGTTTGTTTATTTTGTTCAATGGTTGTTTCTTATGCTGCTGTTAGTTTGAGAGACATGCAAAATCTTAATAAGCTCAATGATCAAAGAATTAAAATTCTCAAGACTGCTGCAATCTATGATCCTGAAGAATCTATTGAGTCTCAGTTTACTCGTCTTACTCCAAAATTTGTTAATTTCAACACAGGTGAGCTCTTGGATGCTTTTGGTGATTATGATTTAAATACATATGACCCTGTATATTTTTCAAAACAACCCGAACATTCGACTCCAATTCCTGCTTCAGAAGATATTGCAATTGTTAAGAATAAAGAAAATATTGGAAAGATATATTTACTCAAAGATTCAAGGAATGAATTAGAAAAAATTATATTACCTATCAGAGGTTATGGTCTTTGGGGTACATTATTTGGATACATTGCAATTGATAAAGACTTAAATACTATAAAAGGGCTTGAATTTTATGCTCATAAAGAAACTCCTGGACTAGGAGCAGAGGTAGATAATCCTAAGTGGAAAGCTTTATGGGATGGAAAATCTATCTACAAAGATGGTGAAGTTGAAATTGAAGTAATAAAAGGGAAAGTTGATCAATCTAACCAAATGGCATCATATCAAGTTGATGGTCTCTCAGGCGCAACACTAACTAGTCGAGGTGTTACAAATATGTTGGTCTACTGGTTTGGTGAAAGCGGCTACAAAGAGACATTAAAAAATATTAGTTATGACAGTTAAGCAATATAAAGAGATTCTTGCCAAGCCACTGCTTGAAGAAAATCCTATCACCTTGCAAATTCTTGGTATTTGTTCTGCTTTAGCTGTTACAAGCAACCTCTCTGTTACTCTTGTTATGTGTGTAGCACTTACAAGTGTTGTGTCCTTTTCCAACTTATTTATTTCTATTATAAGAAACTACATCCCAAGCAGCGTAAGAATCATTGTTCAAATGACTATTATTGCATCTCTTGTAATAGTCGTTGATGAGCTATTGAAAGCTTATGACTACGAGACAAGCAAAAAACTTTCGGTTTTTGTGGGCCTAATTATTACTAATTGTATCGTGATGGGTAGGGCTGAGGCATTTGCCATGAAAGAAAAGCCATTCATTAGTTTTTTAGATGGGCTTGGTAATGGTCTTGGATATAGTATTATTTTGATAGCAGTAGCAGTAGTGCGAGAATTGTTTGGTGCTGGAACATTAATGGGATATGAAATTTTACCTCTTGTTTCTAATGGAGGCTGGTATCCCGCAAATAATCTTCTTTTACTTCCACCTAGTTCATTTATTTTAATTGGCCTGATGATTTGGGGAATTCGAGCCTATAAAACCGATCAAGTTGAACCAAATGAATACAAGTTATCTAGTCATGATTCAGCACCAGATCTATCTAAGAGAGAGTTAAATGTTTGAGCATTATCTTAGTATTTTCATAACAACAGTTTTTATAGAAAACATTGCGCTGTCTGTATTCCTTGGCATGTGTACATTTATAGCGATATCTAAAAAAATTGATGCAGCATTTGGCCTTGGTATCGCAGTAATTGTTGTTTGTCTAATTACAGTTCCACTTAACAACCTTATTTATAACTCAATTCTTAAAGAAGGCGCTCTAGCATGGGCAGGCTTGCCTGAGGCAAATCTTGAATTTGTTGGACTTATCAGTTACATAGGCGTAATTGCGGCTGCAGTTCAAATACTTGAAATGTTTTTAGATAGATTTGTCCCAGCTCTATACAATGCGCTTGGAGTCTTTCTACCATTGATCACAGTAAATTGTGCAATTCTGGGCGCTTCTTTATTTATGATCGAGAAAGATTTGAAATTTGGTGAGAGTGTTGTTTATGGATTGGGTGCTGGAGTTGGTTGGGCTATGGCTATAGTTGTTTTGGCTGGTATAAGAGAAAAATTAAAATATTCAGATATACCTGATGGACTTCAAGGACTGGGTGTCACATTTTTGATAGTGGGTTTGATGAGTTTTGGTTTTATGTCATTTGGCGGCATTTCACTTTAAAAAATTGTTTTAGTTACTATATATAATATATGCAAATTGATTTATTTTTAGGCGTTCTTTCTTTCACAGGGGTTGTGTTGCTTCTTGTCGCTATTATTATTGCAGCAAGGAGTCAGTTAGTAAGTTCTGGCGACGTTACTATTGAGATTAATGGTGATTCATCAAATCCAATTGTGGTTCCTTCAGGAAATAAGTTACTTCAAACACTTGCCGAAAATAAAATCTTTCTTTCATCAGCTTGTGGTGGCGGTGGTACATGCAGCCAATGCAAATGCCAAATTGCTGAAGGAGGTGGATCAATACTTCCTACTGAAGAGTCTCATTTCAACTCCAAAGAAAAAAAAGATGGATGGAGACTTTCATGCCAAGTCGCAGTTAAAAATGATTTAAAAATTACAATTCCGGAGGAGGTTTTTGGTGTTAAAGAATGGGAATGCGAAGTAATTTCAAACGACAATGTGGCTACCTTTATCAAGGAGCTTGTTTTAAAACTTCCTGAAGGTGAAGAGGTTAATTTTAAAGCAGGTGGTTATGTTCAACTTGAAGCACCTGCTTATCAAAATCTTGATTATAAATCATTTGATGTAGCTGATGAGTACAGAGAAGATTGGGATAAATTTAAAATTTGGGATAATGTTGCCAATAATTCAGAGCCTATCATCAGAGCTTATTCTATGGCGAATTACCCTGAGGAAAAAGGAGTTCTAAAATTTAATATTAGAGTTGCTAGCCCGCCACCTGGCTCTTCAGATATTCCACCAGGCGTTATGTCATCCTGGACCTTTAATTTAAAACCAGGTGATAGGGTAAGAGTGTTTGGCCCATTTGGAGAATTTTTTGCTAAAAAATCCTCTGCTGAGATGGTTTTTGTTGGCGGAGGTGCAGGCATGGCTCCAATGAGAGCACATATTTTTGATCAATTATTAAGAATAAATAGCGATAGAAAAATTTCTTTTTGGTATGGTGCTCGAAGCTTAAAAGAGATGTTCTATGTGGACGATTTTAATAAATTAGCAGAAACTAATGATAATTTTGATTGGCATGTTGCACTATCAGATCCTCAACCTGAAGATGATTGGGATGGATTAACAGGATTCATTCATCAAGTCCTTTTTGATAAATATCTTAAGTCACACAAAGCACCTGAAGATTGTGAGTTTTACATGTGTGGACCACCTATGATGAATAAAGCAGTGATTGATATGCTCATCAATCTTGGTGTCGAACCTGAAAATATCATGCTAGATGACTTTGGTGGCTAAATACGCCTTTGAATAGATTAGCTCTTTCAAAATTAATTGCCATTGTAGTTGGAATAATTTGCATCTTCTTTGCTTATAACCACAATAAGTCAGCAACGTATCAAATTTCTGGGCCCATATATGGAACATATTGGAAATTAGTTTCTACAGAATACATTCCAGACAAGCTTCAAAAGTCTATAGAAGATGAATTAGCAAGGATTGATTACATTGCCTCAAATTATAAAAAATCTTCTGAAATTTCTAAAATAAATGAGGCTCTAATATCTATCAATATTCCTATTTCATCTGAAATGTATTTTATTTTAAGCTTTGCAGAAAGTCTTAATAATATTACTGATGGTTTTTACGATGTCACTTTAGGCTCATTAGTTATTGAAAAAGGTTTTGGGCCGCCTTCAGCAATGGTTGCAAATACTGTGCCTATATCTAAAAAAAGATATGATTTTATTTCAAATAATACAATTATTAAAAACGATAATTTTCAATTTGATCTTTCATCAATAGCTAAAGGATATGCTGTTGATGCAATTTCTCAATTGCTAATTGATGCCAATAGAAACAATTATTTAATTGATATTGGTGGTGAGATAGTCATTAATGGTTCTAAGCATGGGTCGCCTTGGGTAATAGGCATTCAAAATCCATCCAGCAATCAAAACCAATCTATTAAAGAAATAATTAGAGCTGGCTTTCTGGCTATCGCAACTTCTGGCGAGTATAGAAATAAAAAAATAAACGATAATGGAGAAATTGTAAGTCATACATTTAACCCCACAACCCAGCTTTCAATAAAAGATAAGTCTTATTCAGTTACAGTTGTTTCAGAAAAATCCTCAATGATTGCAGATGCTTGGGCTACAGCTCTAAATGCTCTAGGTCCAGAGAGGGGAATTGACCTTGCTAATGAACAAGACATTGCTGTTATGTATATAATGCAGGAACAGAATATTATAATTAAATCTAATTCTTGGAATTATAGTGATTGAGTTTTTTACAGCCTTAATATTAATAACGATATCCTTTTTAGCGATTGCAATTGGAGTTATCGTTAAAAATAAGCCTATTTCAGGAAGTTGTGGTGGTATGGCGAATCTTGAAGACGGTGCACCCTGCAAGATTTGCGGGCGCACCACCATAGGGGATTGTGAAACTAATTAAAATTGATTCATTGTATTGTCTTTGCCCGATGCTTTGAGAGCAGCTTCTCCAGCAAAATATTCTTTATGGTCGTCACCCATATCAGATCCAGCCATATTTTGATGTTTTACGCAGGCAATACCTTGGCGGATTTCTTTTCTTTGCACACCTTCAACGTAACCAAGCATTCCTTTATCACCAAAATATTCTTTAGCAAGATTATCAGTTGAGAGGGCCGCAGTGTGATAAGTTGGCAAAGTAATTAGATGGTGAAATATTCCCGCTTCCCTAGCAGCATCAGCTTGAAAAGTTTGAATTTTTTTATCGGCCTCAACACCTAATTCAGTATCATCATATTTCTCATTCATCAGATCTTCTCTGTCATAAGTAGATACATTATCTCCATTCTCTGACATTGCATCAAAGACTTGCTGTCTAAAGTTAAGAGTCCAGTTAAATGAGGGACTATTGTTATAAACAAGCTTAGCGTTGGGAACAACTTTTTTAATTTCATCCATCATGGCACCAATTTGTCCTATGTGGGGTTTTTCTGTTTCAATCCAGATTAAATCAGCACCGTTTTGTAAACTAGTTATTGAATCCAAGATACATCTTGCCTCTCCTGTGCCTTCTTTAAATCTATAAAGGTTACTTGGTAATCTTTTGGGTCTGACAACTTTACCGTTTTGGTTAATTAAAACGTCACCATGATTAAGTTCAGAGTGATCAAGTTCTTCGACATCTAAAAAAGAATTATATTGATCTCCCAAATCTCCAACCTCATGAGTTATAGCAATTTGTTTGGTTAAACCTGCACCCAAAGAATCTGTTCTTGCTACAATCACTCCATCGTCAACACCAAGCTCTAGGAATGCATATCTAACAGCATTAATTTTAGCTAAAAAATCAGAGTGAGGTACTGTGACTTTACCATCTTGATGACCACATTGTTTTTCGTCTGAAACCTGATTTTCAATTTGTATGCAGCAGGCT
>CESM01235929.1_pt1 | contig 11833 bp, 3 predicted proteins | sample 361421 | NCBI WGS metagenome assembly CESM01 (sample SAMEA2622219, study PRJEB7988) | marine metagenome | isolation source: saline water (ENVO:00002010), including | reverse complement strand
CCAAAGCCAAACACTAGTGTTTGGAATTTCTCTGCATAGTCGAAAGCTCTCCATCCAAATTCAAAACACTCGTCAACATTTCCAGGAATCAACACGATATGTTGAGTATCTCCATGACTTGCTTCATAGCACATTGATAAGTCTCCTTGTTGAGTTCTAGTAGGAAGTCCAGTAGAGGGGCCTGTCCTGTTTATGTCCCAAATAACTCCTGGTACTTCAGAGAAGTAGAACAATCCAATAAATTCAGACATCAACGAGATCCCAGGACCACTAGTACATGTCATACCTCTACCTCCTGCCCATCCTGCACCTAGTACCATTCCGGCAGCAGCAAGTTCATCTTCAGCTTGAACAACTGCACAAGTTGCTCCTCCATCCTCAGCATTCCTTATTTTAGGAATCCATGAAATAATAGATTCAGCAACTGATGAAGAAGGCGTTATTGGATACCAAGAAAGCATGTTTATGCCTCCATACAAACAACCTAGAGCAACTGCTTCATTTCCTTCAATAAGGAAGGTATCGGAATCTTTGTCACGAGTCTCCACCATATATCCGATATCGCAATTCCAATTTTCTCGTGCATGTTCTCGTCCTTCTTCAATTGCCTGCATATTCAGTTCTATTGCTTTCTCTTTGCCTTTGAATTGTTGAGAAACAGCAGCCCTTATTGCCCCTTCGTCAATATTTAGAACCTCAGCAAGTCCTCCAACATAGTACATATTTGCGATCATTCTTGCAAGTTTTGGATTTATTGATCTAGCCTTTTTTGTCATAGGCATTCCCAGAGTAATACAATCATCTCTTTCTACTGGTAGTTTTACATCTTCATTGTAAATAATAATGGCACCCGAATCAACTTTTTCAACATCTGATAACCAAGTATCTTTGTTCATAACAATCTGAATGTGAGTTTTATCTCCTGGTGCCTGATATCCAGCATCACTGGCACGAATAATGAACCATGTAGGGAGGCCAGAGATGTTGCTAGGGAATAGGTTCTTGCCACTTACTGGGACTCCCATTTCAAACATTGAGTGAAGAAGTATAAGATTTGCAGATTGGGATCCAGTACCATTCGCTGTTGCGATATTAATTGTAAAATCATTCACAATTTGGGTCATATTTTCCCTTGTCCCCTATCCGCTCCGGACAGTGCCGGATAACATCCTACAGTTAACGGCGTAATCATTCGGTCTTAGCCATTCCCGTCTGAAATTTCCTTCTCACATTCAGGATTATTCATCCGTTGCGGTTTTCAAGGGATGTATGCTCCGGCAAGCATGGCCCCTATGCCAGGTAACCTCCGGGAAGCACTAGATGACGCCAATAATCGAGTTGAATCTGGTGATCCTGAATCAGCCCTAGATGTATTGCGAACCACCGCGTGGGAAGCCTCTGAGTCTAATTCACAGAAGGCGTTAGTTCTTGCTGCTGCTGCAGATGCCCAGATAAAAATGGGTGAATCTGAAATAAGGAGGAAAAGACAACTATGGCAGAAAGCCTACAAGAACTATCAGAAAGCAGTAAAATTAGATTCTAGCAATAAGGATGTTAGAAAGGAAATGAATCGTCTAGCATCGATGATGGATGAGAATGCTATATCACTAGGCAAAGGTTTCAGTTTTTTTGATGACGGTAGCCCCACTCCTATGGGTATCGGTGCAATTTTCGTATCAATAATGATCTTCTTAGTTGCTTTCAAGTATGCCGGCGAAGCACTTGAAGAACCGGCTGAAGCAATTCAAGTTACAATGGAAGTTTCCTATGTTCATCCTGATGACCCCGATAACCGTGTAACTGGCGAAATCGTAATTGAGTTATATCCAGATGATGCTCCAAAACATGTTGAGAGCTTTTTGTGGCACGTAGATAATTATCGTTATGATTATACTATTTTCCATCGAGTTATAGATAATTTCATGATTCAAGGTGGAGATGTTGAAAATCTTAACGGAATGGGTGGATATTCAGGAAAATGGTTTGGGTACTGCAATGGACAGACATTGAATGCAACCAATTCACCATACACTGAAACTAATTGTGATCTACAAGATTGGTCTATCCCCGGTGAACATACCAATGGTCTGAAACATACTCCCGGCGCGCTTGCAGCGGCTCATGCCGGACTAAACACCGATGGAAGCCAATTCTACATAGTACCTTCAGATTCCACCCCCAGTCATCTTGACTGGGAACCAGATAAGGATTGTACAACACAATCTTGTCACACAGTCTTTGGAATGGTAATTGATGGATTGTCAACAGTTGATCAAATCAGTGAAGTAGATCGAGGATCAAATGACAAACCAATTGATGATGTGCGTTTGGTAAAGATATCCCGTAACTAGTTGTAGAGTTATATTCATTGATGTCGTCTTCACCGGATCTAATGTAGGTGGACACTATGAGCGGTGCAAAGGCATTTGATTCCATTACTACATTCGAGAAAAGTGATGGAAATAATGGTACGTATCATTCATTGTCAGTTCTTGAACAAGAGGGCATATGTAGATTGGATGAGTTGCCATTTACTATCCGTTTACTTCTTGAAGCAGCACTGCGTAAATGTGATGATTTCCTTATCAAAAGAGAAGATGTCGAACGAATTGCTCGTTGGTCTCCAAATATGACTCCAGAAGAGATTCCATTCGCTCCCAGTCGAGTTATTTTACAGGACTTTACGGGAGTTCCAGCCGTAGTTGACATAGCTGCTCTTCGTGACGCAATGGTCGAATTAGGTGGCGACCCTGAAAAAGTCAATCCACAAGTGCCAGTAGATCTTGTAATTGACCATTCGGTACAGGTAGATGTTTCTGGCTTATTCCCCAATGCCAGAGAAAGAAATTTGGATATAGAATATGAACGAAATATGGAGAGATACGAATTTTTGAAATGGGGACAACAGAGTCTTGACAATTTCCGAGTCGTGCCTCCAGGTAGAGGAATTGTCCATCAAGTAAACTTGGAGTGGATTGCTAGTGTCGCTCGTGAAGAATCGGGTGTATGGCTACCTGATACTCTAGTAGGAACTGACAGCCACACTACAATGATCAATGGTCTTGGTGTTTTAGGATGGGGTGTTGGGGGTATAGAAGCAGAAGCAGTAATGCTAGGTCAACCAATCTATATGCTATTACCAGAGGTGTGTGGATTTGAGTTGTTAGGGTCACTACGCCCAGGTGTTACTGCAACCGATATGACATTAAGAATTGTAGAAATGTTGAGAGAACATGGTGTAGTTGGAAAATTTGTTGAATTTCACGGTTCTGGATTGCGTAATCTAAGTCTTCCTGACCGTGCAACAATTGCCAACATGGCTCCCGAGTATGGAGCGACATGTGGATTCTTTCCGATTGATGATATTGCACTTCAATACATGCATCTTTCAGGCCGTGATGAGGAACATGTCGATAATGTAAAGAGATATCTTAGTGCTCAGGGTCTCTTTTTGACTGAAGATACTCCAACTCCTAAATTTAGTTCAAATCTAAGCCTTGATCTTTCTACAGTGGAACCTGCTCTAGCGGGTCCAAAACGCCCTCAGGATAGAGTAAACCTTTCTTCAATGAAGGAGCATTGGAGAGAAACTCTGAATTCTCCAATTGGTCATAGTGGTCATGGGATAGATCCCTCTGAAAATGACACTACTGTAGAGGTTGAAGGGAGAAATACTAAACTTTCACATGGAGATATAGTAATTGCTGCAATTACAAGTTGTACAAATACAAGTAATCCTAGTGTGATGATTGCGGCAGGTTTACTCGCACGAAATGCTCGTGCTTTAGGCCTAAAAATAGCTCCTTGTGTAAAGCCTAGTCTTGCCCCAGGTTCTAGAGTAGTTTCAGAATATTTTGATGCAGCGGATCTTAGTAAAGATCTTGATGCATTAGGATTTAGTGTGGTTGGATATGGATGTACCACTTGTATAGGTAATTCAGGGCCTCTTGATTCAGACGTCGAATCTTCAATAGATCAAGGGAATCTAATAGTGGGTAGTGTTTTGTCCGGTAATAGAAATTTTGAAGGAAGAATCCATCAGAAGGTGAAGGCAAATTATCTTGCGAGCCCCCCTCTTGTTGTTGCTTATGCGATTGCTGGTACTTTAGATATTGATTTTCAATCTGAACCAATAGGAATTGATAAAGATGGAAATTCTATTATGCTTGCAGATATATGGCCATCAGACGAGGAAATCAGAGAAACAATGTCATTGGCTATAACTCCAGAGATGTTCCGCCGACGCTATTCTGATGTATTAGAAGAACCGCGTTGGAATTCAATTCCTAGTACTAAATCTGCACTTTTTCCATGGGCTGAAGAATCTACATACGTCCGATTACCTTCATTTTTTGAGGGAATAAAATCAGAACCGGCCCCAATTAAACCAATCAAAGAAGCAAGGGTGTTGCTAAAATTAGGAGATTCTGTGACGACAGATCATATTAGTCCAGCGGGGGCATTTCCACATAATGGCCCAGCAGGTAAATATCTTGTCTCGAAGGGTGTTCAAGCACGGGATTTCAATTCATTTGGTAGTAGACGTGGTAATCATGAGGTGATGATGCGTGGCACTTTCGCAAATGTCAGAATTCGCAATCAAATAGCACCTGATACGGAAGGTGGCTATACTACTTATTTCCCAACGGGGGAGTTGTTGTCTGTTTACGACGCAAGCATGCGTTACCAAAACAATGGGACTTCACTTGTAGTATTAGCCGGTACTCAATACGGAACAGGTAGTAGTCGTGATTGGGCCGCAAAGGGCACTCTTCTTTTGGGTGTAAAAGCCGTTATAGCAACATCTTTTGAGCGGATTCATCGATCTAATCTTGTTGGGATGGGTGTTCTGCCACTTACTTTCCCAGATGGTGAAAATGCAGACTCGTTAGGCCTTGATGGTACTGAAATGTTTGATATTCCAGCAAGTGGTAATCTAACACCATTATCTCCGATAAAGGTCACTGCAACTAAAATGAATGGAGAATCAATAGAGTTTGAAGCTAAGGTCAGACTAGATACACCAGTTGAGGTAGATTATTACCAAAATGGAGGTATTTTACAGACCGTTCTCCGCAATCTGTCTTAGCCGAGGTTCAAATTAGAAAACGCATCGGGTGATACAATGGATGACGACGACAACAACATACGCTTCTCCTTTAGATCAATGGATAACGATGTCGAAGTTGTAATACAAGGTCCCCCTTCATGGGTTAATCTATATCGTGAGCGAATAGGACTTGAGGGTGACATAGGATATGTACAAAATGTCAATTTAGAATCATCTTCCTCCGAAGATGATCCTGAGTCCGAATCAATTGAGGATCAATTACCGGGGCCACCTCCAGATCCAAGCCGCCTACCCTCAGTAGTAAGGGTAGTTGGAGATTTAGACGTAGATCAAGGTATGAAAGATCTGGGAGCACCTCTCAGAAGTAAACCAGATTTAGCGGATATCAGTATTTTCCTTGATGAAATGGATGAAGATCCCGAACCACTTTCTGATAATATATCTGGAGATCCTATGTCTGAATCTTGGCTTCAGATTGTCCTGAATTTGGTAGTTAGAGAGCATGGTCACACATCTCTATCTGTGGGTGAAATTGAAGCCCTACTTAGTGGTGATAAAATCCCGAAATCCGGGATTGATTTACAGATTTTCCTTGACAGATTGTGGCTACTAGGAAGGTTGGAAAGAATACATGGTGGAGATGAGACTCGTTATGCACCAAATCCAAGTTGGTTAGAGATGAATTAATCCGTTAAAAAAGATTGAAAAAGTGATTATTACGCTATATTTTCAACTTAGAAATTTGTATGTTTTTTTTGTTTTTTCCTAACAACTCCTAAGGAGTTGCGTCAATCGTTACGGGCGAAGGCATAAGAGAGGATCGAAATTGCGGGATACTATGTTGTCCTCGCCCAAGAACTTGAACAGAAGCCGACGAGAGGGTCGATTAGCCATTCTTCTCGTTATGTTGATGCTTAGTGCACCCATGATTTCTATGGTGCCATCCGTCTCTGCATCTCGCATTACTCAGTATGCGGTTCAAAGAGATCCGTCCTATATCTCAATTGGAGATTTGGACTGTGATGGGGACAATGATATTGCATCTGCAAGTTCAATGGGACACTTCATTACAGCATTGTATAATGATGGAATTGGCGGCTTCGGGGACAGGCAAGACGTATTCATCTCTAACAATGATTCATTCCGTGCTGGATTCCGAGATACAGCCGATGGTGCAAGAGTGTATATTGCAGATGTCGATGGAGACTCAGTTAACGATTTGATTTATTATCAACAAAATATCAGATTTGTAGGTGGGCCTCATATTCCAGCGAACCTGACAGTTCTATGGGGTGATTGTTCGGAGCGTGTAAACAGTTGGGCTTCATCAGATCCAATAATGGTCAATGAGCCTTATTTGTTAGGAATGGATGTGGCAGACATAGATGATGATGGCGATGCAGATATTGTGATGAATGTTGCAGATCGTGGATTTACAAACAATTTCATCAAGATCTTCAAGGGCCCAGATCCAGCCCAATTAACTGCTCAACAGACAATACCGGTTCCTTTGACAAATGGAATCTACAATGACATGGCGCTCGGACATTGGGGTGAGACTGTAGTAGGTTCTGGAATACCTGGAGGCGGAGTTGGAGATTGTGAAGACCTTGATATATGGTTACTTAGAACTCCTCCTTACAACACTGGTGTTGGTAATTCTGCAGGTCATTATGATAATATGACAGTTCTAGAATACGATTGTACAACAGGAACATTCCCGAATCCACTCGACCAAACTCAGACAGGCGTTCACAGATTTTCACTAGAAGTAGAACATGACTATCCTCTTCCTGGGTTTGATATGGCTGATACAGATGGAGATGGAGTTATTGATATGATTGCAGCAGTTGATGGTATAACTGGTAATATTACTTATGCAACTAGATCTGGATCAAGCAGTTCTTGGAATACTCAAAATTATGTATCTCTAGGTGATTATCTAGGTGCGTCTATCACAATAGCTGATGTGAATGGAGATGGAAACATGGATTTCTTTGTCCCTACAGAAGTTACCTTAACTCGTGTTCAAGACTCAACTGCACAGAATCAGACATATCTGTTACTTGACAATCTTCGTGAGGTCAATACTGTAGAGATTATTCTTTCTAATTCTCAAGGGACTGGTTTCCTCTCCTCATTGTCTTTTGATGTAGGACGTCGCCCAACTATGGCAGTTCCTGGTCAATTAGCAGGAGGAGATAATTCTGCATTAGAGATAGCAATTGGTCAGAGAGATAGAGCATATCGATTCGCAAACAGTGCAATGTGGTTAGATACTCTAGGATGGGCAGGGGCAGGAGATTTCCTTTCAGTACTGTCATTAGATAATGAGGATCTTGGAATTACTGAAGTATCAGTTGAACCAGCAGCTTTCGATCCAGAAACAGGTGAAGCAAAGATTGGAGAGGGTACTCGATATGTCAATGTTACAGTCAAGAATACAGGTCTTAATCCAATAAGTGGTTCAATCGATGTCGATCTCGAAGTCAAGGAGGTTGTAGGAGGTACTGATACTCTAGTATATTCAAATGATTTTGATGGTAATATTGACAATACTAATTGTCCATCATGTAGTTTGGCAAGTAAGTCTTACACAGGAGAGTATGGAAATGGATATTCTTCATGGCACGAAGAATACAATGCATCAGTTGATTCTAACGGCAGCGCCACTGATGATTGGTATGAGGCTGACAGTAATCCTACTACTTACATGTGGGCAGGAATGGATTACCAAGGACAAGACAATCAATCTGGATATTACAATAATATGGATGAGGCGTTCATAATAGAAAATGTGGATCTTACTGGTTCCGATGCAGCATATCTAGACGTATCTCTTTTGTGTAGTACTTCTTTCTTTGAACTGTATCTAGCAGAGCAATACTCAGTTGTTGAGCGATGGTTGTATGAGGACTCATGCGGCGTTGAAGTATGGAGTGATGGTTTTGGTTGGGAGCAAGTTTTCTTTACAGGAGGATGGGACGATGAGAGACTCTTGCGAATTTTCGGATTCGGTGTAGATCCTGAGTTCAATGAATATAATGGTAATTTCAATCCTTACACCATAACCCCCTGGGTTGATTATACAGGTGATGATGCAATAGATCTAACTCGCTATGCTGGACAGATTATTGACATTCGCTTTAGATTCCGCAGTGGCCTCATGGGTAGTGTGGGTCCAGATGGATCATCCCAAGAAACAGGTTTGGATGGATTTGCCTTTGATAATGTTTCAATTCGTAAAACCGATGTCCAATTTGGTTCTGAAGAAGTAGTTTCTCAAACAATTAATTTCAACAATATGGCTGCGGGTGCAATCGAAGAGGTTTCCCTAACTGCAGACTTTATTGACAATAAAACATATTACATCAAGACCACATTAACTAATCCTGTTGGATATGACAATGCTGATCCTTACAATGATGAAGTAAAGTTCCAAACTACTGTGAAGAATCTATTCGATCCTGGAATTGCTGAGGAACCTTGGGTAAGTTTAGAAAATGGTCTGAGGTATGCATCGGGTGGAAGAGATGTTGAAGTCAAGGTTCAGAATTATGGTAATACAATAACTGATTTCCAGTTAGAAACAAAGATTCAGAATGCTTTACCCAACTTGATAGCGATTGAAGATTTCTCTGGAATCGAGCCAATGTGGTCTGATGATGGAAATGAGAACGGTTCTAGAATAGATGATAGTACAGGAGATAGACCAATGTTACCTCAAAGTAGAGGTGTGTTCAACTCACATGCTTATTGGTTGGGAGATCCTGATAATGGATATGGAGATAATTGGAGTGAAACCCTGACTCTTGACCCAGTTCAAATAACTAGTGAGTCAGGTGCATTTACCTATCTGACATTTGATTACTTTGCAGAAGGTGACTTCCTCGCAGATAGCGAAGGTAACATCTTAGCAGTACGTGATTCAGCTAGCCTTGAGATTGAATGGTCACAAGGAGGCGAAGTGTTCAAGGGAACAGTATGGGGTAGTTGGACTGATCTAAATGAAAATGGATTAAGGCCATTTGATTCCTGTGAAGATTTCGATAATGATGGACGCTTAGATGAAGTTGAATATATGGGCGACCACTCTGATAGAGGAGAATGGATCGTGTGGTATGATTCAGAGAGCCTTGTGAAATCTGTAATCATTGACTTCACTCATATTACATTGTTCAATACAACATCCAATGATAGTTTCATGTGGGGTACTGAATGTACTGATTTGTCTGGCTCCGATGTAACTCTTACTTGGAGATTCCAATCTAACGATGATGGAGTAAATGGCAATGCTGGTCTTGCTGGCTTTGGTATTGACAACATCCGATTTGATGAGTTTACTTTCGAAGATGATGGGACCTACGTCACGAATGTTAGTGGATTAGATGCTTTACAGAAGCAAGTAGTTAATGTGGCTAATCATGATTTCAAATCGGGAATTTATAGGATTGATTCTACCACAATATTTGATAACACTCTTGAAGGGACATCTTGGTTCAACAAGAGCGAAACTAATTTAGCAAATAATCATACATCAATAATATTCAGTATAGCTAGTGCTGACATAACTCTAATGCAACCAGATATACTTGAATGCGTATCCGATATAACTTACAAGTGCGCCTACACCTTTGATGATACTTCTGAACATAGTTTTAGCGTTCCTTTGCTTAATGGAGTAATTGCAGGTGAGTATGAATTAACAATGAAGATAGTAGATATGAATACTGGTCAAACAGTATTTGAGCAGGCTGCCGACAATAGCCCATTCGATCTTGATCCACATGCTAGAGACTTTGCTAATTGGACAACTCCATACACAGAATGGTACGACAATCATCAGTACAACATAAGTTTCTTTGCAACGCTATATGAAAGTGGAAATAGTTCAGGAAACGATCGTTTCTTTGAAATTGATTTCTTTGAGAGTATTGATGTAGCAATTCTTTCTAATCCTACTGACCAGAATCGTCTACAACGTGTAAAGGAAGATCTCCAATCAATGGGTATGACTTACACTCAGTTACAAGTTGGTGATTGGGAGCGTTATGCAACTGCTGACTGGTTTAATCACTATGAGAAGATATTATTGCCTTGGCAAACTGATTACAATGTTGTCTATGGTGACTACTATGAGATCCTCTCAGAGACTAGAGAATCAGATGGTTTGGCAGTAACTGATGTACTAGAATCTTACATGGTTAATGGTGGAACTGTTCAGATGCATCTTGGACCATATAGGAACGAGTATCAGCCAAATCGTCTCCCATTCGGCATGGATATTGCAATGAGGAATCAATGGAACAACACTGTGACTTATGATGATCTAGTAGTAGCAGATGCGTACCATCCTCTAATGAATAATGTTGATGTGGCTGCATTTGAGGGTATTAATGGTGGTTCACACGTAGCTTTGGCTGGCCTTGATACAGCCCAAGTTCAATTTGACCAGATACCACAGATGTGTGGTGGTCGAATATCTGAACCACTAGGAACCTTCCACACTTTACTAAGAAGTAGTACATTCGATAGCCAGTCAATGCTTTCGATTTGTAATCGTGGCGCTGGAGGAATGATAGTTACTACTCTCGATGTAGAGAACCCCTCTGTCTCAGAACCTTACGGTGGAACTTCCATGCCACTTCTTTCGAATATGCTGGGATATGAAGTAACACCCTATCCGTCTTCTTTTGGAATTGCAGGCGATGGATTTGATCTAACTGTAAATGGTGAAGCACCATCAATTGATACAGTTACGGGTGCATATGAAGTGATGTATATCAAGTCAAATTCGGACTTATCATTCAGTTTCATTACAGCAGATTCTAGTATATCCGATACCATTACTGCGGATTGGACCTTAACTACTACTGATGAAAATATATCTGTGACAGGATGGCTTGGCGAGATTATCGATTATGGTGAAATCAGTCATATTAGTCAGGAAAGCCCAAGTATACCAACACCTGGTTCATTCTGTGTTGGAGATTCAGCATCAAATACTGGTTGTCTAATAGGGGCAGAATGGCTACTTACTCTATATCTTCATGATGATGAAGGTCATACCAGAATTACTTACATTAGACTAGTAACTGATGATACTCTGGCTGATGATTTCCGTCCTGATGCAGAACTCAGTTTGATTGAGGACTCATTAACTGATGAGTACGTAACTCTTGATGGCACAAAGACAGTTAGCGGTGTAGAGTGGCCTATATATCGAGTTAGACTTACAGATACAGGTGATATCAGTCTCAATTTCGATGCATCAATGTCTAGTGACCAGGATGCTCCAGAAGGGGAACGCGGAATTGAGTTGTTTGAGTACAGAGTATTCTTTGACTACCCTGTAGACAGTAGTAATCCTACTCTAGAAGGACATGAGTATCAGATACCAGATGCTGCTGGTGGCGACACGTGGTCCTATGCGTTCCGCAACTTAACTAGCGATGGCACATTAGAGAATCAGATACGACTTGAATTAGTAGTCTATGATAGAGCAGGTAAGCAATCTGAGAAAGCCAGAATGTACTTCATAGTTGTAGGTGAAGACTTTGGAGATGACCCTCCTATTGTCGACATTACATCTCCAAGATCTACTGACTCACAAGGAGAGGATTATGTGACTATTAGCGGTATAGTACAATCTGGCGCAGAGAATGGTGTCAAGATAGAAGTGTCTTTAGACAAGCAATATATGTCCGCTTCACCATCTGTAAAAGCATCACAAAAGCAGATAGGTAAGTATAATTCTACAGA
>CESM01228256.1_pt1 | contig 11838 bp, 12 predicted proteins | sample 361421 | NCBI WGS metagenome assembly CESM01 (sample SAMEA2622219, study PRJEB7988) | marine metagenome | isolation source: saline water (ENVO:00002010), including | reverse complement strand
AAAATAGAGAAAATTTCTTTAAGTTAAAAAATTATATATATTAATTTAGAACTTAAAGAACCCAAAATATAGGTATTTTCAATATGTTACCATAAATGGTAATAAAATATTTTAAAAATAAAAAGTGAAAATTTTGGGAAAAAAAAGTTTGGCAAAAATTTTCGAATTGGACATTTATTTTTGTCCATTTTTTAAATATTTTACCTTTTATACTTTTTCGTTCCAAAAATACCTAATTTTCACTTTTATTACCATTATCCCGCAAAAAAACTCAAATAATTGTGCCTAAAAATTGTGACGATAAATTTTGTAAAAAACATATAATATAATATATAATTTTTGAAAGCTATATGATAATATATATATATATATTATAAACTAAAAATTTGCACCATAAAATATTTTTTATTAAAATAATTTAGAGAATTATAATAAAATACTAATAAAAGACTAAAAATGGCTAAAAATTTTACATCAAATACATCAATTTTTACATCAGATTTTATATGTGTAAATTGTGACTTCAAATGTGATAAGAAAGGTGATTTTAACCGACATATTTTGACAGCTAAACATAAAAGACTAAATCCGACTAACGAAATTACATCAAATACATCAAATTTTACATCGCACGAATGTCCGTGTGGAAAAAAGTATAAACATCAATCAAGTTTAGTTAAACATAAGAAAACTTGTACTTTTATAGAAAATGATAATAAAAATGGTATTAGTTCTGTTAGTGAAGAAACGATAATGAATTTGATTCAAGAAAACAAAGATATAAAACAAATGCTTTATGCTCAAAATGAAACTACAAATAAACTAATAGATATTATACCAAAAGTTAATAATAATACTACCAATAATAATACAATTAATAATAATCAAAAATTCAATATAAATATCTTTTTAAATGAAAAATGTAAAGACGCAATTGATATTAAAGAATTTATTAATCAAATTCAATTAACTTTAGAAAATTTAGATTTTTCAAGAAGTCAAGGATTAGAAGCAGGTTTAACAAATGTTATTATTGAAAATATGAATAAATTAAGTTTATATGAAAGACCTATACATTGTACGGATACAAAGAGAGAAACATTATATATTAAAGAGGATGATAAATGGGAGAAAGATAAAGATAAAACAAAGATAAAAGAAGCATTAAAAGCATTAAATAAGAATCATTTTAGATTAATAAAACAATGGTTAGATAGTAATCCAGATTACATGGAAGATGATAATAAACAAGCATATTTTGCAAAAATATTAAAAACTTGTGGAGCAGTATTAGATGATGAAAAAATAATAAAAAAAATTTGTAATTCAAATTATATAAAAAACCATGTCAATGATTTAGATGAAAATTTAATAGAATAAATATATTTATATATAATAGATTATGGGGGATGTTGCTATTCATAAAAATACTGAAGAAACCGTTAGAGTGTATAGTATAAATAAAACCATTGGACAAGGAAATAGAATGTTCGATTGGCTGTGTAGCAAAATAGGAGTAATTGAGTATTATTTTTGGAATACCTCGGGTTTAACGGTAATCAATGTAATATTTTTGTTATTCACTATTGTTTATATTAGTCTTATTTATATTTTTAAACACTTAATGTCTTATGATATGGATAAGTTGTTTATTTTTGGACAAGTCTTTAGTAGTTCTCTAGAAATTGCGTATATAGTATTACTATGTAGTTTCTTATTATTTACTTTACGTAAAATAAAAAATTCGCCGCGTGATATGTCAACAGAATATTTATGGCTAAAAAGTATTTTATACTTTATATCTAAAGTATATTATTTATTATTTTTAATATTCTTAATGGGTATATTTAAAGGTAATATATATTTATTAGCTCTTCAGGAAAACAAGAATAAGCCTATGTTATCTAATATTATATCACTATTAATAATGGCTAGTTTAATAACTATTGGTATATGTCTGTTATTACCTATACTAATAATCATGTTATATCAAAAGAAGGTAAATACAGAAAGTCGTAAAAGAATGTTTGCTTTGTCAAAAATGTTAATTTCAATATCATTGGTAGCAATAATAATGTATTACATAAGTAAATTAATAGAAGAAGCGGTAGCATCATCTACATTAACTTTACTTAAAATACCTTTTGGAATAGAAACTGATTTTAATAGTAGTGGATCTTGTCAAACGGAAGGAGCAACTGAGAGAGATAAAAATACACCTATTGATACACTACTGAGAAATAATAAATTTAAAAATGCAACAGAAATTATTAAAGCTATTATTGTTTTTCTTATTTTTATTATAATGATACCATTGAAATGTATTTGGACTTGGGGACTACCTGAACTCGATAAAGGTGTAGGTGGCGCGATAGATTCAATGACGGTGACTCTTACTAATAATTTATTTCAAGAAAATGGTACTTATGACGAATACTATAATATAGTCAAGAAAGGAGGTAATAAGCGAAATAATAGAAAGGGATAATTTACATCAAACAATTAGTATAGTGTATATTACACCTTGGAAATTTAAAATGCCGACTTTATGTTGTAATTAATTTTTTATTATTTTAATTTTATTTAAAATTATATATAAATAAAATTAAAGAATAGATTTATCTTCTCTTTTTATTGGTCTTCTTCTTTTTGTAGATTTTCTTTTTTTTCATATAAATTATTATAAATTATATGAAAAAAAATAAAAGTGAAGATTATAAAATTTCCACAGTAAAATATTAATTTAGAAGTTAGAACCAAATACTCCACCAATACTACCATTGGCAGCCATAGGTTCCATTGTGTCATTCAATGAATTATGTATTGCTTGATTTTGGAATGAACTTAATCCATTATTATCAGGATTTATCATATTTGGTAGAGAATCTATCATAGAAATGTTATTTTGTCCGGGCATTTGTTGTGGAGGAGGTGCAATATTAGTATTATCTAAAGTATCAGCACGACTTTGTTGATGGCCAGGCGTAATAATAGGTTGACTGATTCTAACGTTAGAATTATTTTTATTAACAATACCGGATTGGTTACCGTTCCATAGGTTCATAACTCTATCCGCTAAAATGTTTATTTTGGCACCAAGTTTAGTTTGCATAGTAACTAATATAATTAGTAATGGTAAAACAAAATTAATTTCATTGAATTTATGATAATCTACTCTGCTATAAGTAGGTATATATCTAATAATTTTATCAATGAACCATATAGCAAAGAATATTGAAAATAGTTGAATTGAAACTTCTAATGCAATTTCAATACTAGTTTTAGTATCATCTTCTTCAGGAACATATACTTTAATAGCTTTTAACGTCAATACAACTGGTATAATAGCAATAATAATATATTGTACAAGGTTTAACATATTAGCTTTATTATCAAGATCAAAGTTGAAAACATGATTAAAAAAGTCAGTTATACTTAATTTTTTATTAGATGTAATATCAATACTTTCTTCTGATAGAGGCATGTTTAGATTTATATATAGAAATAAAAATATTTAAAAATAAAAAAACATAATTAAATTATTACTAAATGTTAAAAAAAACATTATTAACTAATAAAAATCGTAATAATATAAATGGTCATGATGAAAATCAATATTTAAATTTAATAGATGATATATTAGAAGAGAATAATGAATTTATAGGTAGAAATGGTAAAACTCTGGCTATATATGGTTCGGCGATGCATTTTAATTTATCAGATAATACAATACCATTCTTAACAACAAAAAAATTAGCATGGAAAACATGTTTAAAAGAATTATTGTGGTTTATAAATGGTGAGACATCAAATAAAAAATTAAATGATGTAAATGTTCATATATGGGATGCAAATTCAAGTCGTGAATTTTTGGATTCGCGGGGTTTAACAGATAATAGTGAAAATGATCTGGGTCCAATATATGGATTTCAATGGAGACATTTTAATGCAGAATATAAAAATTGTGATTCAAATTATGAAAATCAAGGAATAGATCAACTAAATTATATAATTGAGCAATTAAAAAATAAAGATACAAGAAATTCTAGAAGATTAATAATGACAGCATGGAATCCGTGCCAATTAAATGAAATGGCATTACCACCGTGTCATGTTTTATGTCAATTTAATGTATCAGGTGAAAATAAATTAAGTTGTTCTTTATATCAAAGAAGTGGTGATGTAGGTTTGGGTGTGCCATTTAATATAGCATCTTATTCATTTTTAACACATTTAATAGCACATCATACAGGATTAGAAGCTTCAGAGTTTATTTATTTTTTAGGAAACACTCATATATATGACGATCATATAGATGGATTAGTTATGCAAAAAGATAGAAAACCGCATGTATTTCCTAAATTAACTATTTTAAATAAATATGATAAAATAGAAAATTATAAATTAGAAGATTTTAAAATAGAAAATTATATATTTCATGATAATATTAATTTATTAATTCGTAAATAATAGTTTAAAAAGATAATAGAGATTATTAATTATATATGAGTGGGGCTTCAGCAAATGCTTCAGCAAGAAGAAGACGTGCAGCACCAGATAATAGTCAACAAGTATTACAAAGATCAAGTAATTTACAACAAACACCAATAAGAGAAGAAATAACAAATAATACAGTAGCAAATAATAGCGGAACACCACTTCAAATATTAAAACTTCATGATTTAAAAATTAAACAATTAGAAGAAACTTTGGATGAAAAAATAACAATGATATCAAAAACAATAGCAGAAGAGATATTATTTAATAATATGAATATGGATAGCTATAATGATAATAATGATAATAATGATAATAATGATAATAATAGTGAATTATTTAATAATATAAATAGTTTGCAAGAAAAGATAGAAAATGTAGATTTTGAGGAATTATCATCTTTAAAAAGCAAATTTGAAAAAAATAGTTTAGACAATAGTGGATTATTAGAAAAATTAAATAATAAGTTAGAAAAATTAGAAAACGATATTAATAGTTTTGATTTAAAGAAAAATGTTACTAATTTAAGTGAAGATAAAATTGTTATTGAGAAAAATTTAAATAATAAAATAGATAATGAAATATCTAAATTATCAAAGAAAATAACAATGCTAGATACGTTATTTAATAGTACAAAAAATAAAAATTTAGAGATAAATATTAATAAATTAGATGAATTAAAAAAAATGCATAATGATTTAAGTAATAAGGTAGATAATATAAGTAAAAATGAGAATGAATTAGAATTGAATAGAAATAATTTAACAAAAAAAACAATAGAATTGAATGATATAAGAGATGAAATAAAATCGTTAAAACTAGATATAAAAAAAAATGTAGATACTAATGATGAATTAAAAGAAAAAGTAGTATATATTAAACAAGAAATTGTAAATAATAAACAAGATTTTTTAACTAAAGATGATATTGAATTGCCGTCTTTAAAGTTAAAACTGGAGCAAATTGAAAAAAAAATAAGTACAATGGATGATTTAGTTGAAAACAATCCATTAGATAATACTGCATTGGTTACAGAAATAGGTAGTTTAAATGATAAAACTAGTGATTTAGAAAGTAAAATGATTAGCAATAATAATGTGCTGGTAGAACGATTAAATAATATAGTAGACCATATAACAAGTTTAAATATAGAAACATTATCAAATAATGTAACTGCTCTAATGGATAATAATGTAAATAATAATGTAAATAATAATGTAGATAATAATGTAGATAATAATGTAAATAATAATGTAGATAATAATACAAATTATATAATAAAAGAAACAACAAATGTAGGAGATAATAATTTAGTTACAACATTAAATGAAAAACAAATTAGTTTAGAAAATAAAGTAAAAGAATTACAAATTAATTATGATGAATTGAAAAACGTATGTATATCTTGTTTAAATACAAGTGAAAATATGAAAGATGTTATAATTAAAACACAAACATTAGGTTTAGAGTCAAATAGTATAACAAATACAACAAAAGATAAAATAATAGAAATAGAAGAAAAAATAAAATTAGTAGAAAATGAAATACAAAATTTATTAAACGATGGTGATGAAGATAATGATATATTTAATGATAATAATACTGCAGAAATGATATTAAAATCAATGATAAATTCAAGTATAGGGATAAATAATTTAGAAAATATAGATATAGAAGAAGCTGGTTCAATAACTATAAATGATACCAATGATAATACAAACAACCTGGATGTAAATATATTAGATGATATATCGCTAAATGAAGGTTTTATTGAATCAAAATCAATAGAAATAAATTTAAAAAATAATGATGAAGAAAATATTTTAAAAGATTCTGATAAATTATTAGATAGTGATATGTTAATAAACCAGGATATATTATTAAATCCGAATATACCATTAAATCCAGATACACCATTAAATAATAATTCATTTATTTCTACAATTGATGACAGTTATGATTTAGTAAATGATGAAAAAATAGTATTAAAAGAAGAATTAAAAGAAGTTATAAAAGAAGAATTAAAAGAAGATTTAAAAATTAAAGAATTAGAAGAACAAGCATTAAATGAAAAAAATTCAGTTAATGTAAAAGAAACAAAACCAAAAAAAGAAAAAAAAAAGAAAAAGGAAAAGGAAAAACAAACAACTTTAGTATTAGAATAAGTAAAAATATAGATTTTAATTTATATAAATTTATTAATGAAATTATTAATAAATTTATTTATATTAGTTATAACATTATTCTTGTATATTCATTTATATAATCAAATAAAAACAAGCAATTATTTAGAAATTTATGAAATAGATAATATATCTAAAGATAAATTTGAAGAATTATGTGAATTAAAACAACCGTTATTAATAAATAATATTAATATAGTAAATATAAATTTATCATATATTAAAAATAATTATGGAAGTTTTGATGTAAAAATTGTAAATAAAAAAAACGATGATAATATTTATTTACCCATGAAATTTATAACAGTATTAGATTTATTAAAAAAAGATATTTCTGGTAATTATTTTTCAGAAAATAATTATGATTTTTTAGAAGAAACATCATTAAATAAAGAATTTTCTAAAAGTGATATGTTTTTAAGACCTTTAGGAGTTTCATCTATAAAATATGATATTATATTTGGTTCAATTAATTCATATACACCATTAAAATATGATTTAAATTGTCGTAATTATTTTGTAGTATTAGATGGATGTGTAGAAATAACATTGTGTCCACCAAAGGATTATAAATATTTACATGTAAATAAAGATTATTTAAATTTTATATTTAAATCTTCTATTGATATTTTTGATCCAGAAAGTAAATATAAAGACGATTTTGATAAAATTAAATTTTTACGAGTAATATTAAAACCTGATACATTATTACAAATACCTGCATATTGGTTTTATAATATTAAATTTTTAGAAGAAAATACAATAGTTGCTAATTATAAATATACAACGTTTATGAATTCTGTAGCGAGTTTACCGGATTATTTTATAAATTTTTTACAAAAAAATAATACAAAAAAAACATTTACAAAAATAATAAGCTAATTGTATAGTATTAATAAATGATATTAAATATATATATATTATTTACAATATGATAAATAATAAATATAAAATAGAAAAGTATTTAACACGTGGAAATTTTGGTAATATAATTGAATGTAGTTATAAAAATAAAAAATATGCAATGAAATGTAGCACGGATTTGAATGTTATAAAATATGAAGCAAATATTTATAAAGAATTGAGAAAAATAAAAAATATTTCAAAAATGATAGATTGTTTTTTATATAATGATAAATATTGTTTAGTATTAGACTTGTTTAATATGAATTTAAAGGAGTATAAATTAAAATTTGTAAAAGTACATGATTATGAAATAAAAGTGCGTAAAATAATGATAAAAGTAATTGATATAATAAAAGACATTCATTATATGGGTATAATACACAGAGATTTGAAGCCAGATAATATATGTTTAAATGTGAATTTACAACCATTTATTATTGATTTTGGATTAGCAAAAAAAATTATTAATAATACTAGACATATAGAAGAGAGAAAAATAAAAAATTTAATAGGAAGTCCAAATTATATAAGTCTAAATGTTGTAAAATTAATTGAACCGTCTAGACGAGATGATATAGAATCATTGTTTTATATTTATATGTATATGTTATTGTCAGATTTAGTTTGGATTGAATATACAAAAAATCCATTAGAAAAACAAAAAGGGTTATTTTTAATTAAAGAGTTTTTAAATAAAAATAAATTATCATTAAAATTATTAGACATTTTAACATATTTACGAAAGTTACACTTTTCTCAATCTATAAATTATAATCATTTAATTATATTATATAAAAACATATAAAAAAAAGCTTTTCAGCTCGGGTATACGATGACTTATAGAGTGGCTCCATGACACATCTACAAGGTTGGTGTCGGTAGTGTGGATTACATATATTTAAATATTTATTTGAATACCACTTCAAAGCTTACGGCTGAATTGGCTCTAGCTAGTGGCATAGAGATACAATTCATAACAGGTCTTGAGCGGGCTAGACTTCTTGGGTGATCAAGCCAAGAGACCTGTAACCTAGTGTTCAGTTATAAAAACTGACCATGGTATTCAAATAAATACTGAAATATATGTAATCTTTGCTTTAGAAAGATTTAAAGATTTTCTATAAATGTTATTCGTCTATCATTTAATGTTCTACATATATAATATATAATATAACCATAATCAATTTTTTTTATATCTAACATTTTTAAGTTAGATATATATGATTATATATTTCATATCTTAATGAATATAGATTAGCATATTTATTAACTGTATGTATTAAGTTTAATAATTTATCAGTTGATAAATTAGATAAATTTATTTTATCATAAATGAGATAATTATCGATATTATTATTTGTCATACTAAGTAAAATATCACAAAATGATGTAATTGAATGAGACAAAACATATAAATGTTTTAAATAATTAATAGGAATTATTTTATGATATTTGGTATACAAATAATAACAATTAAATATATAATCAATTGATAGTTTTTTATCAGATTTAATATAATTATGTAAATCAAACGATTTATTGCAGACAATTCTAGAAATAGTATTAATATATTTTTTTTTGTAATGTTCTTTGTTAATGTAATTAATTATAATAATTTGTATATCTTTAGGGAGTTTTTTGAAAATATTATTATAATATTTTTGAGTTTTATAACCTTTATAAATTTTTTGAATGTATATAGCAGGTTTATTATATAATAATGAGGCGTGGTTAAAACAATAGTTCTTATGTTTAATTTTAATATATGTAATATTATTACATGTTTTACTATTAAATTTAATACAGCTGCAGTTACTAAATAACATATTTATTATATATATATTAAAAAAATAATTTAAAGCTAAAATAAAATATATATTTATAAAATGTCAGTTGATTCCAAGGAACAACAATCTATGAAAACTGTAGGATGTGTAAAATGGTTTAATAATAAATCTGGGTATGGATTTGTTACTATTATTGATGCTAAAGAAGAATCATTAAAAGGGCGTGATATTTTTGCACATCATAGTTCTATTAAATCTACAGGAGATTTATATAAATATCTAGTTCAGGGAGAATATGTAGAATTTACTCTTCAAACTATGGAAAATAAGGAGCATGAATACCAGGCTTCAAATATTACAGGTATTATGTCAGGAGATCTAATGTGTGAAACTCGTTTTAAAAATAAAGATTTATCGCGTGTTCGTGATACAACATTTACAAGACGGGGACCCCAAAGAAACAGGGAACGTTTTGGTTCATCCGAAAAAAAGGATTAAAGAATAAAAAAGGATAATAGAAAAAATATAAAAAATATAAAAAATATAAAAATGTAAAGATAATACTGATATAATTTATCATTATTATCTAATTAAATAATTTATAAAAAAAAGTTTTTTATGAAAATGAAGTCAAGTAAACCAAACAAAACCTAAGGAAAACTACCAAGAAAACTTAGTAGTAAATGCCTTATTATTCCATACCTCAAATTTAATGCCTTCAAAATGCATTTTTTCACCGTCCTTCCACCAGTTATCGTAATTTGTACTAATGTAATTTGTACAAATGGGTAAGTAGATGGAGTCGGGAGAGCACATTTCTTTTAGCCAGTTTTCCATTACTTGTTGTGGATAACCCAATCCATGACAGTTAGCTTTGAAATCATTTCTATCAAAATTAATAAATTTTTCTCTTTTACCCTTATTAGACGCGTTAACAATACCATGGGTGATTGTAGTATGGTATTTATTGGTAAGCTTATGGAACAATTCATTTCGTACAGAAATTTCTTTCTTTTCACGTTCTTCTTGACGAGCTTGCGCGCGCGCTAGGATTTCTGCTTCGATCATCTCCTTCTTAACACCAGAGTTGCTCTTGATCTTATCCGCAAAAGAGTTGTTGGTTTCCTCCATTATGATTGTGTTTTGATAGTAATAATATGTATATATTATTTATTAACATATTCAATTTTTTTTTAACTAACAAAAAAAAATTATAAATTAATGTATACCTAAAATTAATGGATTTTCTGAAACTCTGAATTTATCAATTAATATAAAGTATGATCTTTTAATTTTATAATAACATATTTCATGATTTATACCCATAATATCATCTTCGATAAAATTGAACATATTGTTATATATAATTAGTCCGCGTTCAATTGGTCGTATAAAATTAAAAAGCCACCAATTTTTATCATCGTTTTTAGATAATATGGTACATGCTTTATATGCTAAAAAATCAAGTGTTTTGCTATATGGATTATGATATGTTATGTTTGTATATTCATTATTTTCACTAAAAATATTAGTGTTTATAGTAAGTAAATTAATATTTTTTACATATTTAATTAATTTTTTTTTATCTTGAATTTTATTATAATAAATTTTTTCTAATAATATAGAAAGTCTTATTTCATAAATATATATTTGAATATCAGTTGGTAAAATATTGAAAAAGTAATTAATCATAATTAGTATTAGTATATTATTATATTTTAAAATGGTAATCAATTTTATTTGCTATTAATGATTAAAATTCCACCACATATTATATTTTCATAGTATCATATTTTTCAATCCATTCATCTTTTTTTTTAATAATACTTTCTAATTCTTTATTTCTTTCTTCAATTAAACTTAAATAATTTTTAGATAATTCATCTATTGAATTATCTAAAATATCAGATATAGTTTCTTCTAATGATCCATCAAAATTATATGTAAATATGTTATCTCCTAATTCTTTTTTTATTTTAATTTTTAATTTATCACTTTCTTCATTTATTTTACTTTCTATAGTATTCAATTTATCATAACTTATATTTATTTTTGAAAATAATATATATAGCTCTATTTCTTTCATTGTTTCTTTTTTTCTTTCTAATTCAAATGCGTATTTTGCTCGAATTGATAATTTTAAATCTCCTGAATCTTCTCGAACTAAACGTCGCATTTTTGATATACAATAAATAATATTTATTGTCATTTCAATTCAATTTTATTATATATAATTATGCATTAACATAAAATTGGCTTTTTAAATTTCCAAATGTGTAAAGTTTAAAATAGTAATTAATTTTATTTGAGTATAATAAAAGCTATTAAAAACCCAAAACAACAAGATAATTGGTCAAATATAGAATTTATATAACTATTATTTGAATGATATGCAATATTAAATATATTATCTGTTTCTGGATGAGGTCTTTTACCTTTATAGACTATAATATATGAAAAATAAA
>CESM01062059.1_pt1 | contig 11876 bp, 12 predicted proteins | sample 361421 | NCBI WGS metagenome assembly CESM01 (sample SAMEA2622219, study PRJEB7988) | marine metagenome | isolation source: saline water (ENVO:00002010), including | reverse complement strand
CCAATGAACTTTTTGTATTCTTCAAATGTTCTCATTTTTCCGTCAATACTTTCAAGTAGAGCGAGAGACTCAACTTTATCATAAAACTTTTCTTCTGATATCATTCCGTACTTCACAAAAAGATTGATGTCTTTCCATTTATTTTCAAACTCCTCTCTGTTTTCTTTAAATAATTCATTGAGTTTATCAGCAACTTTTTTTGTTATGTAAGTATTAATTTTTTTTACATTTCCATCTGCCTGAAGATAACTTCTTGAGACATTAAGTGGAATATCTGGAGAGTCAATGATGCCGTGTAGAAGCATTAGAAATTCTGGCACTACATCTTTTACCTCATCAGTAATAAATACTTGTCTGGAGTAAAGTTGTATTTTATTTTTTTGTACCTCAAAATCATTTTTAATTTTGGGGAAATATAAAATTCCAGTTAGGTTGAAAGGATAATCTACATTTAAATGAATCCAAAAGAGAGGTTCTTCTGAAAAGGGATAAAGTTCCTTATAAAAATTTTTATAATCTTCGTCTTTTAAATCTTTTGGACTTTTATTCCAAATTGGATTTGGATTATTAATTACGTTGTCAACTTTGACAGTTTTATATTTTGGATTACCATCTTTATCTTTCCCATCTTCTTTCGATTCATCTTTCTGTCCAAATTTAATCTCAACTGGTAAAAATTTACAGTATTTACTTAGTATCTCATTGATCTTTGCTTCTTCTAAAAATTCTTTTGAATCTTCATTGATATGTAAAATTATTTCTGTACCTCTTTCTTTTTTCTTAGAGTCTTTAATTTCAAATTCTGTATTTCCGTCACACCTCCAATAAGCAGGTTTATTTTTAGATATATATGACTTTGACTTAATCTCTACATATGATGACACCATAAAAGCTGAGTAAAATCCAAGACCAAAATGTCCAATTATCTGTTGAGCATCACCTTTTTCTTTATACTTTTCAACAAATTCTGTTGCTCCTGAAAAGGCAATTTGATTAATATATTTTTTTATTTCTTCGGCGGACATACCAATTCCTTTATCTAAAATTGATATAGTTTTTTTCTTTTTATCAACAGAAATCTCAATTGTCAAGTCACCAAGTTCTTCTTTTAACTCACCCATTTGAGATAGGCTTTTTATTTTTTGAGTAGCATCAACAGCATTTGATACTAATTCTCTTAAAAATATGTCATGATCTGAATAGAGAAATTTTTTAATTATTGGAAAAATATTCTCTGTATTAATTGAAATATTACCTTTTTCTTTCACTTTTATCTAATTCTTTCTGATTCTCTTACTAATAACTCATCTTTCCTAATAAATCTGTTTGACAGAAAATTAAAAAAGATCGCCAAAAATATTAAATAAAATGAAATAAGAAAACTAATTTTATCATTGATCTCAATGTACATCTCATTATAAAAAATCTCATATAAAAAATATATAATTAGTATAGAGGTGATTAGTGAGTTAAGTGCCCCAAGTTTTATTTGGTTTAGTCTATTCTTGTAACTAAAAATGGAAACTATAGCAACCATGCAAGAAATTAATATTAATCCACTAATAAAAAAATTATCATATAAAGTGCTTTCGCTTCCACTATTAAGATCAACTCCAGAGACGTAACCAGTGACAATTAGGTTTACACTGCTATCTTCATTAAATGAAATTTTTTGCCAAACTGGAAAAAAAAATGTAGAAACTAAAGCTCCAATGTATAAGATTAAGAATATTGTTTGGATTCTCTGTATCATGAGATTATTTTGTACAAAGAAATAAAAAAATGAATTAAAAAGTGAGATTTTTTATTGAGATATCTTATAACGGACAAAATTATCATGGGTGGCAAATTCAAGAAAACGCTCCAACCATTCAACAAGAAATTGATAATGCCTTGTCTATATTACTGAAGCAAAAAATAAAAATACTGGGCAGCGGGAGGACGGATACAGGGGTACATGCTATAAATCAAGTTGCTCATTTTGATTATGACAAAACTATTGATTCATCTTTTATTTACCGTATCAACTCATTTCTCCCAAAGGATATTGCAATTAATTCTATAAAGAATGTAAAAGAAAATGTTAATGCAAGGTTTGATGCAATTAGTAGGGAGTATATATATAAAATTCATTCACTAAAATCACCCTTCTTAAATGGTAGATCTTTATTTTATCCAAAAAAAATAAATATTGATCTTATAAATGAAGCTTGTAAAATTTTGACTCATTACAATGATTTTAAAACCTTTTCAAAAGTAAAAACGGATGTTAGAAATTATAATTGTCAAATAAATAAAGCAGAGATCAAAAAAGAAGATGATAATTATTATTTTACCATTTCTTCTAATAGGTTCCTTAGAGGGATGGTTAGAGCAATAATGGGCACAATAATTCAAATAAATGAAGAAAAAATAAGTATAGAATCTCTAAATGATATTATTCTAAAAAAAGACAGAAAATTTGCAGGACCTTCTGTTCCATCTCATGGTTTATATCTAAGTAAAGTTTTATACTCTAAAGAGATATACATATGAGTAAAAAAAATATAAGTGGAAACTTATTTGATTTAAAAATTTTAAATAGGCTTTTTGTTTTTTGTAAGCCTTACATGAAGGTTTTTTATGGTTTAATATTTTTGACATTAAGTTTATCTATTCTTCAGCCTATCAGGCCGTATATAACACAAATTATTATTGATGATTATGTAAGTTTTAATGATGTAGAAGGCTTAAAGAAGATGATAATATTGCTCTTCGGATTATTAATTCTAAATGCAATTGTCATGTATTTTCATACTTACTTATCTGGATGGCTTGGTCAAAATATAATAAAAGACATAAGAATTAAATTATTTTCTCATCTACAAAAATTTAAACTTCAGTTTTTTGATAAAACTCCTATAGGTAGAATTATCACAAGAAATGTGTCAGATATAGAAACTATAGCTGATATATTTGGACAAGGAATTGCATCAATAATTGGAGATATTCTTCAACTTTTTGGGATAGTTTTTTTGATGTTCTATATAAACTGGAAGTTAACTCTAATAAGCTTAGCTACTTTACCTTTTCTTTTTATAACAACATATGTATTTAAGGAAAAAGTAAAGCTTTCCTTTAATAATGTTAGAAATGCAGTTGCTAATCTTAACTCATATGTTCAAGAGCATATAATAGGAATGAATATTGTTCAAATTTTTGGTAATGAGGAAAAAGAATACGAAAGGTTTAAGAAGATAAATCAAACACACCTGAAAGCTAATTTAAAAGCCGTTCTTTATTACTCTATTTATTTTCCTGTAATGGAGTTATTTACTTCAATAGGATTAGGTTTACTTATCTGGTATGGGTCAAATCAGTTATTTGCTGAAGAAGTTACTATTGGAGTCCTTGTAGCGTTTATCATGTATTTGCAATTATTTTTTAGACCTATAAGATCAATAGCAGATAGATTCAATACGCTCCAGATGGGTGTTGTTAGTTCAAGAAGAATATTTGATCTTCTTGATATGGAAGAGAACATTAGCTCAAATGAAAAAATAAAAGATGTTGATTTAAAAGGAGATATAGAATTTAAAAATGTGTGGTTTGCTTATAATGATGAAGAATATGTTTTAAAAAATATTTCTTTTAAAATAAATTATGGAGAGTCAGTTGGTTTCGTTGGCTCAACCGGTTCTGGTAAAACGTCAATTATTAATCTTATAAATAGGTTTTATGATTACCAAAAAGGAAAAATTTTAATTGATTCTGCAGATATCAGAGATTATAATTTAATTTCATTGCGAAACAATTTAGGCTTAGTATCTCAAGATGTATTTCTTTTCTCAGATACAATATTTAATAATATTACTTTATTTAATGATTCTATAAATGAGGATGAAGTGTGGAATGCTATTAAGAAAGTTGGCGCTGAAAAGTTTATAGATAAATTGCCTGGAAAATTACAATTTGATGTAAAGGAGAGGGGAGTCTCTCTTTCTGTTGGGCAAAGACAATTAATATCATGTATAAGAATAATGCTATATGATCCTAAAATTATTCTTCTTGATGAAGCTACCTCCTCAGTTGACTCAGAATCAGAAATAATGATACAAAATGCTATTTCTGAAATTCTTAAAAATAGAACATCTATTGTTGTCGCCCATAGATTATCAACTATTAAAGAAGTAGATAAAATTGTTGTAATTGATTCAGGTGAAATCAAAGAAATAGGAGGTCATAAAGATTTAATTAAAAGAAATGGATATTATAAGAATCTTTATGAGATGCAATACAAGAATATTACCAACTAATTATAACCGCTTATTACTTTCTAGTTGTTGATTATACAAATCAAAATACACACCTTTTTTTTCTAGAAGACTTTTATGATTACCCTCTTCTATTATTTTTCCCGAATCAATTACAATAATTTTCTTTGCCAGTTTTACAGATGAAATTCTATGTGAAATAATTATTGATGTCTTATTGATCATAATTTTTTTCATGTTTTCAAGTATAATATTTTCTGTTTTTGTATCAACAGCAGATAAACAGTCATCTAGAATTAAGATTTTAGGTTCTTTTATTATTGCTCTTGCAATTGAGACTCTTTGTTTCTGTCCTCCTGATAATGTTATTCCTCTCTCTCCGATTTTTGTGTTGAATTTTTTTGGGAAGGAATTTATATTTCTCATTAAATCAGCATTTTCTGCAGCTTTCTTTACTAACTCAAAATTTTTATTTTCACTTCCAAATAATATATTGTTTTCAATTGTATCTGAGAAAAGAAATACGTCTTGAGGAACATATCCAATTTGTTTTCTAAAGTGCGATATATCAAGTTTTTTTATGTCGTTTCCATCAAATAAAATTTTACCCTTATCAATATCAAATAATCTTAAGATGCTATTTGCTACTGTGCTTTTACCTGAGCCGGTAGATCCAATTATTCCTAAAGATTCGCCAGGATTTATTGTAAAAGAAACGTTATCCATTCCTTGAATATTCGTTTCTAAATATTTATAAAATACATTCTTAAACTCAATTTTACCCTTAAGATTAATTCTAATCTTTTCAGATGAATTTATATCGGATTTTTCTTTAAGGAATTCATTAATTCTTTTCTGGGAGGCAGAGGCTCTTTGGACAATACTGGTAATCCAACCAAGTGCTGTTACCGGCCATGTTAACAAGTACACGTAAATTAAAAATTCAGCTATATTTCCAATTGTTAAATTTCCATCAAAAACTTCTAATGCTCCGACATAAACTGTAATGATTATGCTTAAACCTATTAAGGTCATTATCACCGGAAAAAATAATGCAAGAACAAATTGAAGTCCTATTGATTTGTTTCTGTAGTCTACACTTTTTTTTGTAAAAACTTTCTCAAAATTTGTTTCTCTTATAAATGATTGTATTAGTCTTATCCCCGAGAAAGTTTCTTGGACATAAGTCGAGAGGTTGGATAGGGATTCCTGTATCTGTTCAGATCTTCTATTAATTATATTTTGAACTGAATAGATTGAAACTACAAGTAGTGGTAATGGCATTAAACTATAAAATGCTAAATTAAAATTTATGTAGAACATGAAAGGAATTATCATTAACATTAAAATAGTCACATTCATTCCATACATTAGAGCTGGCCCTAAATACATCCTTACTTTACTAACATCTTCAGATATTCTATTCATCAGGTCCCCAGTATTGTTTTTTTTATAAAATTTAAGGGGAAGAGACTGGTAATGATAAAAAATCTCGTTTTTTAAGTCATATTCAATTTTTCTAGATGCTACAATTATAGTTTGTCTCATCATATACATGAAAGAACCTCTTATGATTGCGGAAACAATTATTGCTGCAGAGTAAAACAAGACATCTTTTAATATTTCATCTTTCAATAAGTCATTTCCAGAAGAATAATCTTTATATCCCTTTTCAATTAGATTAAAAGTCTCTCTAATTAATGTTGCTGGTACGATTGCAAAAACGGTAGAGATTAATATAAACAGACCCCCAATAGTGTAATAATATTTATACTTTGAAAGGTATTTATTTAAATAGGTTAGGTCTTTCAAATTTTTATATAATTTTATAATTAACTAACTGTAAAACTATTATTTAAATCATAATTATGAGCATAGATGAAAATAATTCCGTCTTTGAAAAAATTAAGAACGATAACCATGAACAACTTGTATTTTGTAATGATAAATCTGTTGGCTTAAAAGCAATTATTGGGATTCACAATACTGTTTTAGGTCCGGCAATTGGGGGAACCAGAATGTGGAATTATGTTACTGATGCTGCCGCTCTAAAAGATGTAATTAATTTATCCAAAGCAATGAGTTATAAATCGTCTCTTGCTGGACTTAATGCTGGAGGAGGTAAAGCAGTTATTATCGGGGATCCTAAAATTAAATCTGAAAAATTTATTAAAAGATTTGGAGATTTTATTAATGATTTAAATGGGAAGTATTGGACCGCACAAGATGTTAATATGTCAACTAAAGATATCATATGGATTAAAGAAAAAAGCAAATTTGTTGTTGGTTTACCAAAGGAACATGGAGGGCTTGGAGATTCTTCTGCTCCAACAGCATATGGAGTTTATATGGGAATAAGATCCGCTGTTAATCACATATCAGGAAGAGATTCATTAGAGGGTAAGAAGATTCTAGTTCAGGGCGTTGGAAATGTTGGTAGAAAATTAATTGATCATTTATTAAAAGAAAATGCAAAAGTCTCAGTTTGTGATATTAATTCAGTCAACCTTGATTTAATAAGTGATAAAAAAGTTACGGTTGTTAGTTCTGAAAATATTTATGATGATTCATATGATATTATTTCTCCTTGTGCGTTAGGAGGAACTATTAATAAAAATTCTTTGAAAGAAATAAAGTGTGATATAATTGCAGGTGCTGCTAATAATCAGTTAGAAAATGACAGTGATGTACCTGACGAAATTAATAATAAAAACATATTATATGTTCCTGACTTCCTTATTAATGCTGGGGGAATTATTAGTGTTTATCATGAACAAATAAATAATCTAGATCTAAATAAAGTAATGGAGATGACAGGATTAATTTATGACAAGGTAAGTTCTGTAATAAAATATTCTGATGAAAATTCTATATCAACTAACTCTTCAGCTATACAATTAGCAAAGGATAGAATTATAGAAAATTCTAAAAAGTAATTACATTTGCTTTTCGTTCTTGAATTTGAAGCATATGATAAACAGAAGATCCTTAAGGGTGAAAGTTTTGCAGTTACTATTTTCTTACTATAATCAAGTTGTACATAAGGAGGATAGAAAAAAGCTTCAACTTGAAATTTCAAAACAACTTAATCAATCAATACTCGATATTGAAAAATCCTATTACGATATTATTTCTCTTATAATAATTATCAAAAATATCAATCAAGAAAAAAAGGAAATCGCAAAGGATGAGCTAATCAAGAAGAGTGCGTCAAGATTTAATCTTTCTAATAATTCTATAATTAATTTTTTAGAAACGAACCCTTTAATAATAGATGCTTTGATCAAACACAATAATGGATGGAATACTAAAACTGAAAAAATCAGAAATTGGTATAATATATTCTTACAGGAAGAAATCTATAAAAATTATATAACAATTGAAAAACCATCCTTTGATGAAGATTTTGATTTTTTACAAAGCATGATAACAAAGTTTTTATTTAAAGATGATGATATTAATAAGTCCTTTGAAGAAGACAATATTTTTTGGAATGAAGATTTTTTAATTGTAAAATCAATGATAAAAAAAACATTGAAAACTTTGAATTCGTCAAATTTTAATACATTTGCTACCGCAAGTTTATCTGATGACATTAAAGATGATGTTAAATTTGCTAGCTCTTTGTTTGATTGTGTTATCGATAATTCAACTGAATATGATGAACATATTTCTAAATTTGCTAAAAATTGGGATTTAGAGAGAATTTCATTAATGGACAGGACAATACTTAGAATGGGTATTGGTGAAATGGTTAATTTTAGAAATATACCTATTAAGGTATCAATTAATGAATGTATTGATATTGCAAAAAATTATAGTTCTCCTAAGAGTGGTAAGTTTATAAATGGTCTATTAGATGTAATTTCATTAAATTTGCTAAAAGAAAAGAAAATAATTAAAACTGGAAAAGGTTTAATAGATAATAAATAAATAATTATGAGTAAAAATTCTACAAATTCTTTTATTAGTCTAATAGTTGGATTAATTATTGGAGGTATTCTTGGTGTATTATTTGCCCCTGATAAGGGAAACAATACTAGGGATAGATTAACTTTTAGATTAAATAAATACAAAAGGAAATTAGAAGATCTTTTAGATGAAATAATTGATGAGAAAGATTCAATAGATTCAGAAGCTAAAACAAAAAGTAAAAAAGTTGTTAATAATGCTAAAACAAAAGCAGAAAAGCTGCTAAAAGATGTGGATGGAATATTATCTAAAATCAAAGAAAATTAAACAATTATGAAAAACATACTATCAATATTTTTTGTATCACTACTTGTATCATGTGGATCGCAGGTTAGTGACTTAGAGTTAAGAGTTGCAAAACTCGAGACAGAAATTGCTTCAATGAGAAAAGGAGGTGTCAGTACAATTGTTCCTGCTGGAGCTTTCCCTAGATTTGCTTTCAATGAAGAAGAATATAATTTTGGAGACATTAGAGATGGAGACGTAGTTAGCCACGTATTTAGATTTACAAATACTGGAGATGCTCCTTTAATAATATCGAAAGCTACTGCTGCTTGTGGGTGTACTGTTCCTCAATGGCCAAGACAACCTATTCCAGTAGGTGGATCTGGTGAAATTAAAGTACAGTTTGACTCTAGTAATAAGCCAGGTATGCAGAATAAAGTAGTTACCATAACTTCAAACACTGAATCTAAAGTTAAAAAGCTATTAATTAGAGCTCAGGTTAATCCAAGATCATAATAACTAAATGATATTTTTACAGTCATTTGGTTCTGGTTTAGCTCAACTTTTTTTCCCAATAGCTATTGTTGTAGTTGCATACTTCTTTATTTTAAGACCTGAACAAAGAAGAAGAAAAAAACAGTCTGATTTTGTTCTTAGTTTAAAGAAGGGAGATGTTGTTGTAACTGCAGGTGGGTTACATGGCAAAATTGTTTTAATTGAAGATACAACAGTTACTCTTGATATAGATAGAGGAACAAAAGTTAAGTTTGATAAAAATTCAATTTCATTCGAAATGTCATCAGCTAAATAACACATTATGGGGATTAAAAATCCTTCTAGTATTATTTCTCAACCTAAAATTTTATTGTACTGTTTTATTGCTGGTTTTTTCATTTGGTTATTTAACGAGTTAAATAATAGATCAAATGCAAATATTCAATACCCTATTAATTTTAATTATAAGGATAGTGATGAGTTATTTGTTGTAAATCCTCCTCCAAAATTCATTGAGATTTCAATTAATGGTACTGGATGGAATTTATTAAGAAACCTTTTAAAGCTAAATATTAGATCAGCAGAGTATCAAATAAATAAGCCATCTCAAACTAAATTTTTAATTTCTAGTTCTTTAATCCCAAATATATCACAGTCTTTGGAGGGTGTAAATCTAAATTATGTTGTAACTGATTCTATTTTTTTTAATATTGAGTTAAAGAGCAATAAAAATTTAAATGTTATAGTTGATTCATCAAAAATTTCATTTAAGGAAAATTTTGAAAAGGTAAGCAATATTTTGCTTTCACATAATGAAATTAAGGTTGAAGGACCTCAATCTTTAATATCCTCATTAGAGGAAGATTATACAGTCTCAATTGACAACCAAAATATAAGTTCTAACTACGATGAAGAACTCAAAATCGAAGGTTTAAATGAATATTTAACTGCTACCCCGGATAAAATAAATTTATCTTTTGAAGTTATGGAATTTATTAATGAACAGGTTAGCCTGAAGGTTTATTACGAGGAAGAAAACTATTCTCTAGATACCTTAGTTATAGTCTCATATAAAATTAAAAAAGGAGATGTCTTTACAGATGATGACTCATTGTATGTTAATTTAAAAACTGAATCAAGTTTAATCATTCCAGAAATAGTTGCTCCTCCCAATATTCAAATTTTAAATATTTATCCTAATTCGTTTATATTAGATAAATGAAGCCTCAACTTATTGGTATAACTGGTGGAATTGGAGCAGGAAAGTCAACTGTTTCTAAAATTTTTAAACATTTAGGTTTTAAAGTTTATAATTCAGATGAAAGAGCAAAGACATTGGTCTCTGAGGATTCTAGTATTAAAAATAAATTAGTCTCATCTTTTGGTAATAAGATATTTATTGATGGAGTTTTAGATAAAAGTTTTCTTTCGGAAATAGTTTTTAATAGGAAGACTGCTTTAGAAGAAATCAATGCAATTATTCATCCAGAAGTAAAAAAAGATTTTTTAAAATGGATTACTCAAAATTATTACAATCAAATCTTATTCAAAGAGTCAGCACTACTTTTTGAGACTGAAGCGTACAAAGAGTTAGATAAAACTATTTATATAAGTGCTCCAAAGAAATTAAGAATAGAAAGAGTAATATCAAGAGATAGTCATAGGTCTGTGCAGAATATTGAAAAAATAATTAGTAATCAAATAGATGATTCAGAAGCAACTAATCTTAGTGATTATAAATTAAATAATGATGGGAAAGAGTTATTACTTCCCTCAGTAATTTCTTTACTTGATAAGATAACAACTAGCTGAATTAAATAAGTCTAATATTTTTTCTAGATTAGTACAATATCAATTAATTGATGAAAAAAAAAATATCTATTGCTAGCCTATTTATTTTATTAATTTCATGCAGTCTAGTAGATGATATCGGGAATGTTGATTTTACCCAACATGTTGATTCTAATAATCTTAGAATATTTGGTAAAGAAGATGTTAGCTTAGAATTTTTAAATAAAGTAGCACAATCATATGATGCCATGCTTGGAGATAGTCAAAAGATTGATCAATCAATGCGTTCAAAATATCTTTTAACCTCTAAAGATGAACATGTTTATCAGAGAGTTGGGCTTGAGGCATCTTTTAGTAAAAATGAACAATATGCTCATAATTCCAAAGTTCCTAGCCCCTTTAAACATAATTGCACAGATTACATATGGGAAGAAAAAAATGGTGGTCCAAGACAGATAAATGAAGTAATTGAACATCTTTTGCATACAGTTACAGCAGTAATATTAAATCTTGCATATCCAAATGACTGGGGGTATATGAATTCATCTTCAAGATTAAGGCTGGCAACTCAAGAGGCAATAGATAAAGGTGTTTATGATGTCTCAGATTATGATGAATTAATAGGTGATAAGGAAGATTATAATAAAATTATTACACAGGAGTATGCTTATTGGTTAATTCTTGCTGAATGGGATTACTTTAATATTTCTGGAAATACTGATGGGGGTAGCATTACTGGAAATAATGAGTTTACTTTAGGAACACCTGATGAAATTAAAGAAAAACTACCTTTAGGACATCAGCTATATGTTGATTACATTGAAAAAATTTTAACGGAGCCTGACAAGAAATTTATTGAATCTCTTTTTAATTAATTTATGATAAAAAAAATTTGTGTATTAATTGTCTTATCCTTTTTTAGTTTTGGGTCATTTGCTCAGAGTTACTCAATAAATAAAGAACATCAACTATCTCATAAAGACAGCCTAAATTTATATTATTTAGGTCTTGACATTAAAAATGCTAATTATGATCATCTGAAATTAAGACACTTAATTTCTCTTCATAAAAAAAGCAGATTGAATAATGTTATTGGAACCATTGTAAGAACAGGAGGTTATATTTTTGGAGGATTTGGAG
>CESM01209669.1_pt1 | contig 11898 bp, 5 predicted proteins | sample 361421 | NCBI WGS metagenome assembly CESM01 (sample SAMEA2622219, study PRJEB7988) | marine metagenome | isolation source: saline water (ENVO:00002010), including | reverse complement strand
TCTCCGGACTCATGTCTGGATAAAAGGTCATATAGACAATGTCCGTCCTTCGTTACGAAAATTGCAGCCTTTGGAGGTTTGTCGCTGTAATGAATTTGCCAATCCATTGATAGTGCAGATGCAATTTCCTGATTAAATTCGGTTAAGAAATCTTGCTCAGGAAGTTTAAAGCCATCAGTTTCCCATTCTATTCTCATGAAGAAGGTTTCGACCGTTGAGTCGACGTGTTGATCAAGGTAAACAATGTTGCCATTGTTTTTTCCTATGAAAGAGGAAACTGCCGAGACTATGCCTGGTTGATCAGGGCAGGAAATTAATAATATTGCAGTTCTTTTTGTTTGAGGCATTTTTTCGTGTTGAAGCATTAGCACTGCATATATAGAAAAACAAGCAAAGGTCTCTAATAATTATATCAAAAAATGAATATTTTATATGTGATTGTTATTAGATTGATAGTGCACTAACATAACCATTATGAAAACAAGAGATGTATCGTTTGCTTTGTTGTTATTTAGTTTAGCCTTTAATTTAACAGCCTTTGCCGATAATAAAGACACTTCTTCTAGGCCTGATTTTGAATATGCGGATTGTCACGTGCACCTTCTTGACTTTCTTCAGAACGGAGAATTCTTAAACTCTGACATGAAATTTCCTGGTGACAATTACGGGCACCAGAAGAAAGGTGGAAGGTTCGTTTCTTTACCATATGGAGAACGGGGAAGAAGAATTGAAGTTCTTCTAGAAAGCATGAATAACGGTAATGTAACAAATGCTCTAGTAAGTGGTATGCCCTTTCTAAAAAAGTGGTCAGAGAATGAGCCTTTTCAGAGGCCCAGATATTATTTAGATAGTCCGTCAAGAGTAAAGCCTGCAAGGGACACTGACGTGTCAGTAGGTTCAGCTATTATAGATTATAAGGTTAAGTTTCGAAATGATCAGGAAAAGTTGAAGCAACTAGACCGTATACATCCATCACTATGTGGTTTTGATGCGACTGATCTAGGCGCAGTTGATTTGCTTATTAAAAGGATTAAAGAATTTCCAGGAGTCTGGGAGTGTATCGGTGAAGTCATGTCTAGGCATGATGACTTAACTAATTTGACAACTGGTGAAAGGCCAAGAGCTAATCACCCTTCTTTGGCAAGAGTTTGTAGATTTGCTGGTGAGAGTTACATTCCAGTAAGTATTCACCATAACATTGCTCCTATATCTAGGAACGCTAATGAGGTTAAGTTACCGACTTATCTTAATGAGTTCATTGAACTCATTGAGTATTGTCGAGCAGGTGGTCAGGGTGCTCAAGAATCGACAGTTTTTATCTGGTGCCATTCTGGAATAAGTAGGAGATTAGTTGTTAAGGATCTGCATTTATGGATAGACGCGGTTATGAAAAAATATTCTGACCAACTCTATATTGACCTTTCATGGGTAGTTCTTCAAGATTACATAATGCCTAACCTTGATGAATGGGTTGAGCTTATTAAACGTTATCCTAAACGTTTTATGATAGGATCTGATGTTGTTGGGACAGTTAGTAATATAGGTAAATCATTAAAACCCTACGACAAATTATTGGAAGCTTTGCCCAAAGATATTAGGGTAGGTGTATCGAAGCAAAATTTTGTGGACCTTTTTGATAAAATGGCAAAGAAAAGAAAAATTAAAGGCCTTGGCGAAAAGGGAATTGTATTGCCTGCAAATTATGGGTTTTCTGAAAAGGCACATGTAAGACCCAATTTTAGAAGGTCGAATTTTATGGAAGCTAACTTAAAATTATTAAATCCGAATGATGCTGGTTAGTAAAACTTATAATAACAGTAAAACTCTATCTATTAGATTCTGTCGACTCCTAGGAAGGGTAATTGATTATTTTGGTGTTGATGTAATTATAGGATCTTTACTGTGTTGGGCGTTTGGGTTTGGGGTTTTTATTGTAATGGTTCTAGCCTGTACTCCTAGTTTTTAGCAAAATGGTGAATACCATTAAGCTTTGGCTGTAGCTTCCTTAGATTTTTCTTTTGAGGCAGCTTTTTTGGAATCAGCGTTATTTTCACCCTTCCATTTTTTGACAAGTTCTAGCGAGCTTGTTTTTTCTTTTTCGCTAAGTTTATCAGACAATTTTTGGAGTGCTTTGATGGCTTGCTCGTTTCCTTGATCTGCGGCTAGAGTGATCCATTTATGTGCATTGATGAGATCGGTTTCAACGCCTTTGCCAAGTGCATATAGTATACCTAACGAAGCTTGTCCCTCTGCGTCACCTTGATTGGCGGCCTTTGTAAGCCAGGTTATAGCTTCTTCCTGAGTGCTTTGCTCTTTCATTAATATTAGAGCTAAGCAGACGTGAGCTTTTTTATGTCCAAGCAGCGCGGCTTTCTGATACCATTCAGCGGCTAACTTTAGATTCTTTTCGAAGTTTATGCCATTTTGATATTGTGAGCCGAGCTGGAAATGTTGCTGGGCAATGTCTACTTTTGAATTGGGTTGTTCAAAGGCCTGAGAAATCGCACTTATAGTTGATATGCGTTTTTCTTTGTCGCTTAGCGTTGAAGCTAGCGTAAGTGATTCTTTTAGAATTATCGTCCCTTTCTGTTGAATTTCATTAGTTATCTTAATTGATTCGTCAAGGACTAATGATTTACTCGAATCGTTTGTAGAATCTTCAACGATTTTCATTAATTCACTCATTGCATCTGACTTGTTAGAAATTGATTCAATTTCTTTAATTGTTTCGATGGCCTTCTTGAGTGACGCTGCGCTTTCTTCTTTAAGGCCGCATCCGGATTGAGCAACGGAAAACAGAGTTAGTGCACTTACTCGAGTGTGAGGCTCTTTTATAGATTCAATCAATGTATTGATTTTTTCTAGAGTGGATTTTGTAAGCTCCGTGTCTCCGGCAAGAGACAGGCTTGCGGCAAAGTCTGAAAGCGCTTTTATTTTATCAATAGGTTTACTAATTTTATCAACCATCATCATTGCTGGGTGTATTTGAGGTTTAGACTGCTCTTTGATAAAATTAATTTGAAGATCCAATGTGCTGGCAGGGTTGGTATCTCCAAGTGAGGCGACGGATGCGCTTATCAAGTCTAGTAATTTAATTTTTTCTTTATATTCAGTGACTTGAGATGCGAATAATAAGCTTTTTTCAAGTATGATTTTTCCTTCGCCTGGTTCTTTGTTGTGAATCATGCTGAGGCCAAGATTTAAAGCAGTAAAGCATTTGGCTTTTGCTGATTCAGCTTTAGATGTTAGCTCATTATGAGTTGGTGATTTTGCTATATCCGTTTCACCTAATTTTTGTTCTACAATATTTGAACAAGTAATTGCTAATAAAACCGGATCATCTAGTCCTTTGATTTCAGGCTTTCCAGTGAATGGCTTTAGCTCCGATGATAGTTTTAATACCAAATCTCTCTTATCCTTTTCATTGCTAATAGTGTTAAGAATTAATAGGTTTTGGTTAAGTAAATCCTCGACAAATTCGAGTTGTCCTGAATGCAAGTGCGCTGCAATCAAGTGACGCAGCTTGTTGGCTATTTCTATTTTGGAGTTCGAATCTTTTGAGTTTAGTTCTGCCGTATCCTCTTTTGTAACAGATGATTTACTGACATTGTTAACCGTGTTTTTCTTGTATGGTGATAATGAATCGTCTTTAGCAATTAATGCTAATAAACTGATCACACATCCAATTGCGATAAGGACTCTTGTTATTATTTTACTTTTAGCTTTCATAAATTTAATTTCTTTGAGGAAGGTTCAGGGTCTTTAAGTGTCGTTTCTCTGTCATTGCTTTTTGTAATGCTTCAATGTCTTTCTCCATAGCGACTTGTTGAGCTTGATAATACATTTCTGAATAGAAAAAAGATCTTGCCACATCTATATCTACTAGCTCGATGTCTTTGGTTGTTACTCTTGGCATCAAGAGTAATCTTCCTCTTGAGAAGTTACTTAATTTTAAAGCAAAGCTTTCGCTGTTTAGTTCAATGCATTTCTTTGTAAGTATTGCATATTTAAGTCTTTGTATATCGTCCTGGTTTCTTAGCAAGACGGTAAACTGCTCTTTATTATTGGAATTACTTTGATTCATTTGCCAAAGGGTTTTGCTCCACGCGTCTTTGTTGGGGCAATTTACAATTGATATGACAGGAACAGGTTCTGTGAAGATTGATTTAGCGCTGTCAGATAATCTGCTTGTTTGATAGGTTAAAGCTATAGCAGAAGAATGAGGCTTCTTTCCTAAGATCTCAGGTGCATTTGATTTAATGTAATCTTCTAGAAATTGAACTTTGTTACCTGATCCAATATTGTTGTCCTTCTCAAAGAATATGATTTTTTTTGAGTCGATTCTTTTTTCAAGGTTTCTTCTTTTCAGGACTTCATAAATTTGGCGGTAGCAGAGAATTTTTTCACCAGGAATAGCTTCGTCGTAAAAGCTGCTGTAAGGGTATTGTTTGACCAAGTTTAGATCTTGTGAGGCAATTTTATTTGCAATTGTTCTCATGTTCTGGAGCTGTTTATTTTCAAAGAGGTAATTTAAATCGAATGTGTCCTCACCTCTGATTCTGTAGGCATCTCTAAATAGTTGATGATCAAAGCTATCAAATGCGTCCTCATCCATTGGTGCGCTTTTGCCAAGTGCATTTTCATCAGTAAGTACAAATGGAGTTAAAACAATTATGACTTCACGCTTTACAGTTTGCGTTTTTTTACTTTGGAAAAGTTTATTTATGACAGGGATAGAGGCGAGCACCGGGACTTTATCTTTAGAACTTTGTTTGTCCTTCGCTATTAGTCCTCCGATGATGAATGGAGTATTGTTGGCAACTCTAACATAAGTCCTTACGGATCGATTTGATATAGTTGGTGAACTAGCAAGTATCCCCCCTGATGCATCTCTTACGTTTACATCAGCGTCAGGAACTTTGGCGGTAACTTCGGCATTGACTTGCATGCTTACCTCTTTACCACCTGCATCAATCCTAGGCCTTAAGGAAAGAGTGATGCCAGCCTTCATCATTTTGAAACTGGTACTGGCGTAATTCCCATTTGCTGAGTATGAGGTTGAGGCGACAGGGATGTCTTCAGAGACATTAATGAAAGCCATGCGATTATCTAGGGCCAATACACTGGGTCTAGATAAAACCTCGGCCTGACCTTCTCTGATTAATGCTTTTAATTGTGCGTTGAGACCTTCCACTAAGCCGTTTCCGCCTCCCTTAGTGGCTAAATCTAACGCTGCTCCTGTAGCAGGATGCTGTAAGCTGCCGATGGTAAGATTACTAAGATTTTTACCAATGCTGTTATCGGCACCTTGAGCCTTCGTCCATTTTACTCCAAGTTCATCAAGAGCTGTTTCTGAAACCTCCAGTATCATTGCTTCGATGATGATTTGACGGGCGGGCTTATCGATGTCGTTATTAAGTTTATCCAAGATTTGGCTTAATTGAGATGGGATTCCTGGGTTGTGGAAAATTACCAATTCATTAATTGGATCAGTTTCTGTTTGAGGGAATTTCTCCTCAGCCTTGGGAATGATGTCATGAAATGTTGTTCCTGGTAAGGGAACAATTAAAGGTAAGGCTTTAGGGTCAACGGCATCTTCTGGTTTTCCGATAGTGTAGCCATGGAGGCTTAGCAATTGGGTGGCTCTAGTTGGATCAATGTAACTTAAAGCTACTCTGTGAGATTTAATTTCGTCTTTTGGAGCGTTTGGAATAGTAGAAAGTTCGCTGATAGCTTCTTCTAACCAAGGCGTAGCGAAGTTTGAATTAACTTCAGGAGCTTTGTTCGGTGCTTCTTCTGCCAAACTAAGGAAAGTGGAGAAGAGAAGCAGAGTGAGAATTTGGATGATGATTTTAGTAGGCATATAAATATTTATGAATCATTGATTTTAGATTTCAGGATTTGAGTTCACATCCCATTAAAAAAAGTTTGCTTCGGAGGTTTTTTCTTTGGCCATAAGTTCATGACTTTGTTGATGGCTGTTGTTTTTTTCTTTTTTGGTTGTTCCTTTTCTATAGAGGTTGCTTTCTCAACTGCTTCTTTTGCTCTAGTAGAGGATTCTAAATGGGTTTTTTCTAGGTACTTTTCCAGATCATTATGCTTTGCAATTATGGGGTCAAAGTCCCTTCTCCTAATTTCATATAGCAATGAATCAGTATCGGCAGTTACCGAATGCTCTCGCCATTGACCTCCTAACAAGGCGCCTTCACCAAAATGCTGTCCCGCTCTTATTGCAGTGGTTTTGATCTTACCAACGTTGATCCCATCAACATCACAGCTCAAAAGTCCTTCAATACAAACAAACATGGAGTCAGCGACGTCTTCTTGTTTATAGAGTATTTGGCCTGTATCAAGGTTGACTTTTTCCATCTTCTCGAGAAGTGAATTGAATTCACTGGCTTCCAATTTTCTGAAAAGTTCTGTCCTTGTAAGTAGTTGGTACAAGTCGCTGTCTATTGAGGAATCGAGTGATTTATTCTGTTTCTTTGAAATGAATATTTCTTCTTTTGCATGGGCTGGTACGACCCCTGAGTGTATTAAGTGATCGAGTAAGGTCTTATTGACTAAATGTCTAGACTCGTTGGGTGATATGAACTTTGGAAGAATGAAATAACGAACCTCGTAAGTCATCCCTTCTAAGGTCGATTCTTTGAGTCTAACTTCAGGCTCAGGTTCTGAAAGAATCCCTTCATGATCGCAAGTGGAAAGGATTCCAGCAGTCAGGATTCTTGTGGCTCTTTCAGAGCTGATATCAAAATCTAGAGTGAACTCAACCTCCATTCTGAAGTGAGGTTTGGGTTCCATGTAATTGGTAACAATTGTTTCACCTAGCCTGCTGTTAGGAACAACGATCATGTTGTTTTTTGTTGTGCGAAGTCTTGTGGTGCGCCAATTCGTTTCTGTTACTTTAGCGACGATGTGAGTTTCAGCTCGATTTTGATGAAGCATAATCCAGTCCCCAATTTTAAAGGGCTGATCTACGTGGATTGCTAGGCCCATAAATAAGTCTAGAATTATTGTTCTAAGAGCTAATCCGATGACGATGCTCACTGCTCCAGATGCGGCTAAGATCTTAGTGGTATCTTTGTTAAATACAGTCGAAGCAATAAGAAGACCTGCTATTGAGAAAAGAATAATGGCAGTTAAATCTTTGGGTAGTTTTGGTATTTTTCGTTCTGAAATTTTACCGATGAAGCCATCCCAAAAAAATACATTGATGAGTCTGTTTATTAAGAAAGCAGATGAAAGCCAGGCTCCAATTTGTATGCCATAAGTGAAAGCTGATTCTGATACAAATTTTCCATTATCTAAAAAATCTTGATAGATATCCCTTCGGTTTAAGAGTGTAACTATAAACACTACAAAAACCGCTCCTGGTATCCAGATGCGACTTATTGTTTTCAAGATTTCCCCAAATCAAAAAATAGAATCGTTTTTCAGCTATTTATTCAGCAAAACATTAACATAGTTAACAGACAAAGATATTTAAGGTAATCAAACTAATTTAGTCTTTTATTAGGTTTTTTTGTTACTTTTTTTGAGAGCTATCTTTTGAGTAGGTGTCGCATTGTTTGATTTTAAATTTTGTTTTTTAAAACCAATTTTAAATTTCCTTGAATTGATTATTATCAGCGCATTATCTCCCTTTTTATAAATATTGTATAAAAATAGAAAAAGCCCGAAAAGATGATCTTCAGGTCTTGAATTTAGCAATGAAGATTGCCGATTATAAATCTATTTAGAATAATTATGGTAAAACGACCGATTCTCCTCCAGTCCTTTTATCATGAGCAGCATCTGCTTGGCCCTTTATGTTACTGATGCTTTGAGTTGAGCCAAAGTTCTCGTAAATCCTCAAATCGTGTCCTTTTTCTCTCAGAAAGGATAATATTTTGGGGCCTGCATTTTTTTCTATTCTCAAGACGTTAGGCTTCCATTGATGATGGAATCTCGGTTTAGCTATAGCCTCACTAATGGGCATTCCATATACGAGGGTGTTAAGAATTGTTAGAACCGTTTGACTAATGATAGTTGGCCCTCCTGCGGCGCCAGTGGCGAGTACGGGGGTATTGTTTTTAAGAACAATTGTCGGGCTCATGCTTGAGAGTGGTCTTTTGCCTCCTTCAATCTTGTTTGATTCATTTCCTATAAGACCAAAGGCGTTGGGTGTTCCCGGTTGTATTGAGAAGTCATCCATCTCATTATTCATTAGTACTCCTGTCCCAGGGATGATTACCTTGGATCCAAATGAGGTATTTATTGTTGATGTAATTGAAACCCAGTTACCGTTACCATCAGAACAGCTAAAGTGTGTTGTGTGTTTATTAAAAAAGTCTTTATCAGCTCCTGGTGGCGTGCTGTGAGACTTAACTTTAATAGTTTTGCTAAGGTCTATTTTTTTAGCGAGAAATTTTGCATATGCTTTTGAGATTAAGCCTTTGGGGACATTTGTGAACGCTGGGTCCCCCAACCAATGCGCTCTATCAGCAAAGGCTAGCTTCATTGCTTCGGAAATTATGTGGTAGTATTCAGGAGACTGAGGTTTTATTTTTTGAAGATTAAAGTTTTCTAGGATATTAAGGATCTGAGCGACGTGAATGCCACCAGAGCTGGGAGGAGGCATGCCGATTAACGTGAAATCTTTGAACTGAGTTACAATGGGGTCTGGATTGGTGGTATGATAATTATTGAGATCTTCTTTAGTGAGAATTCCTCCATTGTCCGCCATCCATTCATGAGTCTTTTCAGCAAAAGCTCCTTTGTAAAACCAATCAGTTCCATTTTTGGCTATTTGGAGATAAGTCTCGCTAAGGTCCTCTTGTCGTAGAAGTGTACCTGCTTTGAGTGCATGACCCTTTTGGTCTAAGAATATTCGGGCACTCGATTTGTGCTTCCTAAGTAGAGCTTCATTAGCCTTGATTCTTTCTGCATAGGATTCGCTGATTTGAAATCCATTCTTTGCAATTTTAGCGGCATTAATAAGATGGGTTCTAAAAGGTAATCTTCCATATTTTTTGCTTAATTCTGAATATGCGAGTAAAGCGCCAGGGACAGCAATGGCTAGGGCTCCTTCTTTGCTTAACTGGCTTTGAGCATTGCCATTTATGACGAATAAATTTTTATGAGCCTTTGCCGGTGCTGTTTCTCTGCCATTAATGGTGAATTCTTTATTTTTTGAATCTCTACCAACGATGAAACAACCTCCTCCAATACCAGAATTGTATCCATTGACGACACCGAGGACTAGGCCGGCTGCTACGGCGGCGTCAAAAGCATTTCCTCCATCTCTGAACGCTTGAACTCCAGCATTGGTGGCAATTGTATCAACTGTGGCGATTGATAAACTTGATTTACTTAAACTGTGTAAAATAGATGAGTGAAAAAATAATGCCGCTATAAAAAAAGGAGTTAGTGAATTCATTTTTTTCATATGGTTACAACTTTGAATAATAAAGACCTGTAAAAGGTTAATATTTATTAAATTAAAATAGGGTAATCTTTGATAGTTTTAAAGCTCTGCTTTTGAAAATGCTTTTACATTTCTATGAAGTGATTGCACATTTGAATTGATATTTATTATCTTTTATAAAACCCCCACGCTTTTTAACCCCCACCACTAGATCTCCTTCTTTCTCCTTCTTTGCTTTTGGAAATGCAAGGTTACTAAAATATTCCCAATTATAAAACCCACAGATATGAAGAACTCATTACTTTTAACACTTATAGTGACTTTAATTTCTGCATTAAGTCTAAGCGCACAAATTCCAGATCCTATCGTCTACTTTGATTTTGAAGGAGACTCTGGGGATCAAGTTGTAGACAAAGGAACAAATGGAAATAATGGAACTATCACGAAGCCTGGTCAAACGACGCTAGGTGATGAGGGTGCTCCTGGAGGTCCTAGTCCTTCTACGGGAGTTAATCTTTCGGACGGATTGATTGAAGTGCCAGGTGTAGATTTGAGTGATGTGATTGGAGGTGAGGGCAGTTACACTTTAAGTGCTTGGATTAAGCCTACTAATCTTAGTGGCGACAAGTTTCTTTTTGGTCAGACTACTCAAGGTATACATAATGGTATCAGAAATAACGGATTTCTTCATCAGGCTCACTGGGGAGCAGATACTAATGGAGCTACTTTACTTACTGCTAATGAGTGGGTTCATGCTGCGTTTACATATGAGGGTTCTACCGATACTGGAACAATATATCTTAATGGAGAAGTTGATTGGACCGGTCAGAAGAATGCTCCTAACGGGAGTGGTACGCTTATTATAGGAGGACGTAATGGTGGTGAAGCTGGCTATGTTGGATTAGCTGATGAGATTGCAATGTGGGATCAGGTGCTGGATGAAGGTGCCGTGAAGGCTTTGGCCGATGGAGCAAGTCCAAGTAATCAAGAAGACGATGATGAAGATGGATTACCAGACTTTTATGAAGAAAGACTTGTTGATAATTTAGAAGATCTTAATGGAAACGCTGATGGTCCTGGTCCCGGCTCTGGTACTGGTGACTTTGATGGAGATGGGTTGTCCGATCTCGACGAGTATGAAGAGACTAGAACAAATCCTACAAAGAAAGATACTGACGAGGATGGTTTAAATGACAATGTAGAAACTAATACAGGGCAGTGGGTTAGCGTGAGTAATACTGGAACAGATCCTTTAAAGGCTGACTCTGATAATGATACCTTAGTTGATGGAGTTGAAAATCCTGATTTGCCTTACAATGAAGATGATCCCGAGGATCAGCCAGGAACAGACCCAAATAATTCAGATACTGATGGTGATGGGTCTCCAGACGGAAGAGAACTAGTTCTTGAGACTAATCCTACTGTTGAGGACCAGCCTGATGTTGAGGGTTATGTTAACAGTTTTGAAGGCTATGCTGACGGTACAACTGATCTTGGTGATGGCACTGTAATAAATGGTGCTGCAGCTAGTATTGTTGAAGGCAGACTTCAGCTAACAATCGACGGTCAGGGCTTAGGTTATTCGAGTTTCTCAATTCCTGCGATCGAAGGATCATCAAAGGGGTTTAGGCTTTCTTTTGATTATGAATTAAATGATAGCGTTGGAGCCAATGATCCTGCTGATGGTTTCTCTATAAATTATGGAGATGCAACACTTGGTGAATTGGGTGGTGCAGAGGAAGGCATGGTTGGTCCTGACAGTAAAGCTGTATTAGGCGGAGTAACAGAAAATCTCTCTTTTGAAGTTGATACTTGGAGGAATGGTGATTCTGAGCAGGGTCTTAATATTTCTGGTGTTGGTGAGGGAAGTGATTTAGGCCAACTTGCATTTGAGAACGGTGTTATTCTCGAAGACGGATCCCGTAAAGAGGGTACCATTGAGATTGAGTGGAACCCTCAACTTGGAGCATCCTTTAAAACAACTGGAATGACCACTAATGCGGATTTTTCTGGCGTTGATACAACTGGTTTTGTTGCTAGTGATGATCATAATTTCATTTTTTCAGCTCGTGTTGGCGGAGCGAATCAGGATCTATTTATTGATAACCTAGTTATTGAAGTTGGTATTTTTGATGGCGACGAGGATGGTGACGGCCTTCCGGACTTTTATGAAAATGAACTAGCTGGTAACTTAACTGATCTTAATGGTAATGCGGCGGGTCCTGGTCCTGGTGCAGGAACAGGAGACTTTGATGGGGACGGGTTGACTGACCTTGATGAGTACGAGGAAACAACGACTAATCCAATTAAAGCAGATACCGATGAAGATGGGCTTAGTGATACAGTTGAAACAAACACAGGCAATTTCGTCAGTGCCACTAATACTGGTACCGACCCTAAAAAAGCAGATACTGATAATGATGGTTTGATTGATAGCGTTGAAACCAATACCGGAGTTCTCGTTGATGAGGAAAATACCGGAACGGATC
>CESM01236552.1_pt1 | contig 11923 bp, 9 predicted proteins | sample 361421 | NCBI WGS metagenome assembly CESM01 (sample SAMEA2622219, study PRJEB7988) | marine metagenome | isolation source: saline water (ENVO:00002010), including | reverse complement strand
AACTTTATCAGACTTTTATGTGAAATTTTTGTGCTTTCTACACCAAAATTGAGTGCTAATCTTGGAACAATACCATAGCTGTATACTTCATGTATGAATAAAACATTCAATATTTTCTTTTTATACTTTTTAAAAAAATAAAACCAATATAAAATCAAACAAATAATATCATAAAAAAAAATTTCAAAATCTTTTGTTTTTAAATTAATGGTAGGTTTATTAAATACCTTAAGATAATTATCATAGATTAAGTCACCAAAATGAATATTTTTTATCTTTAAATTGTAAAGTTGAATTCTAGATTCAATTCTATTTGTTTTTAAAATTTTAGAAGCTTCTAGCTTTATTTTCTCTGTAATCTTTGGTCTCAAAAATTTTGAAACCCCAAAGAATTTATAAATACCGTAGGTGCCAATGCTAAATTTTATCATTAAAAATCTTATAATTAACTTTGGGATAGAAATTTTATTTTTAGAGGATATTAGTGTATAACCTTCATATGAATATACTTTACACTTATATTTTTTTAAAAAGTATTTAAAAATTAAATATTTTGCTACGTGAAGTAGGGCCCAATTATTAAATTCAACTAAAATAATTTTATTTGAAACTTTATCATTTTTTTGATGAATCTTTTTATTTAGGAGTAAAAAAATAAAAATAGTTGCTAATTTCTTTATCTTTTTAAGCATTTGAACAAAATAAATTTATTTCTTTTATAATTTTAAAAACATCTTTTTTGTTTAAATTACAATGAATTGGTAATGATAAGGCTCTATCATAATATTTTTCAGAATTTTCTAATCGAATTTTTTTTTTAAAAAAATATTTTTTATATAAAGGATGTTTGTAAATAGGAATGTAGTGAAGATTTGTTTCTATTTTTTTAATTTTTAGATGTTTATATAATTTATCTCTCACACCTTTTTTTTTTAAAAGAATTATAAATAAGTGTCTTGATGAAAAATCATGTTTACTAATTTCTTGAATGTATAAATTTTTTTTATTCAAATTTTTTTCATAAATCTTGGCGATATTGTCTCTTTTTTTAAGAAAGGTTTTAATTCTTTTTAATTGATTTAATCCAAGAGCTGATTGAAAATCAGTTAACCTAAAATTGCTTGATAGTTTATAATTTTCATAATACCAACTAGGTTTATTTTTATTTGTAATTTTTCTTGTTATCCCATGAGAATTTAGATCTGTTACTTTTTTAAATATTTTTTTATTCTTAGCTAGAATTGCTCCACCTTCGCCTGTGGTTATCATTTTAATTGCATGAAAGCTGAATATACACATATCTGAATATTTACAGTCACCAATTTTTGTGTTTCTATATTTTGCTCCTAATGCGTGTGATGCATCTTCAATTATTTTAAATCTATATTTTTTTGATAAGATATTAATTTCTTTTAAATCACATGGATTGCCTCCTAAGTGAACCACAACTATTGCTTTTGGAAGTTCTTTCTTTAATTTGGCAATTTTAAGTTTTTTTTTTAATAAACTTATATCAATATTAAATGTTCTTAAATTAATATCAATAAAGTCAATTTTTGAATTAAAAAAAAGTGCACAATTGCTTGATGCTACAAATGAAATGGCTGATGTCCATAAAATATCTTTTGAATTGAAATCAAGTGCCTTACATGCTGCAATTAATGCTGTAGAAGCACTATTGAAAATTGAACAGTATTTTGAGTTTGTATATTTAATCAAAGCATTTTGAAAATTATCAGAAACTTTTCCTTGAGTTATTTGCTCGCTTTTTAAAACTCTATTTACAGCAACAATATCTAGATTAGATATATTGGGCTGATTGTATCTTATAAGTTTTTTACTCATTGAAAATATGAAATATTTTTTTTTAAAATTCTATCATTTTCTTTATCGCAGATTATTAAATTTTTATCAAACATACTTATTGAAGTTGGATTTTTCAGGTAAATTCTATTTTTAATAATGTTTACTTTTTTTATTACTTTATTTTTCTGAATTGAATAAACCCAAATTGGATATTTTCCTCTATTTAATATATACACAATATCTTGATCATGAATGTTTATAAATATTGCTCTAATCACTTTAAGTTCATCGGCATATTTTTTCAAATTAATTGTTTTTAATAAATTCAAATTTTCATCAAATTTAAAAAGTTTAAAGTCATCAAAAGTAGCTGTGTAAATTTTTTCATACTTATCTAGACAAACAGTTTTTGATAAAACTCTCGGATTTGAAGATAAAATATTTAAATTTACTTTCTTAACAAAATTTATATTTAGATCATATTTTTCTATGGTTCTTCCTAACGTATTAGCTAGAAATAAATAATTTTGAGAACACGAAAGGTCTTGGGAGTCAAGTGTGCTAATTTCTTTAAATATTTTCTTTTTAAATTTGTAATCATATTTTATTAGAAAATTTTTGAGATTTGATCTTCGATATAATACAAAAAAACAATTTAATTTGGTATTAAAGCAAAAAGAATTAGGTTTTGAATTTTTAACTTTTTTTAATTTATAAGATTTTACAAAAATTAATTTCGAATTATACACTTGAATCCTGTTATTTTCCCTATCTAAAATATAAATTAATTTTTTAATGATAAGAGATTTAATTGGTCTACTTAAATTTTTTTGAGTTTTAAAACGTTTTTCGTAAATTTTTATTTTTAAATACCTGTTTATAATTAAAAACCTGTCATTATTTTGGTCACTAATTAATAACTTTTTTCCTATAGAGCTAATTTCCTTTGGTAAATCAAAATTGCCGATATCAATACCTTTGGAGCCTATCTTTTTTATTTTTTTTCCATTAGAATTAAATATATGGAGACAATAGTTTAATTGATCAACTAAAATAATTTTGTTAAAAAAAATTTTTAATGAACTTATTAATCTTATACCCGTAATTTTTTTTTTAAATTTTATTTTGAAATCTTCAAAAAAAAGAAGTTTTTTATTATCGACACATAAAACTAATTTTTTATGATCGTAAAAATCAAATTTAGCTAAATCATAAGTAATATTAAGTTTTATTTTTTTTTTAAAAATTATTTTTTTATTGTTTATTTTAAAATAGAGTAAGTTGCTTTTTGCATCTAAAACAATTATTTCTTTTCTTATTTGATCAATCTTGAGATCTTCAATTTTAATATTTAATTTTGTTTTAATTATTTTATTTGGGATACCAAATTTATTTATTATTCTATACCAATTAAAATGTTTATTAATTTCGATAAAATAACTTCCACAAGACTGAATTATTGATTGTTCTTCACTGTTTTGAATGAATTTAAAATTTTTATTAAAGAAAATTAATTTATCTTTTATATTAATATTTTTAAAAATTAGAATATCTTTTTTTTTATCTTTAATAATTGCAAATTTATCAGGTCGTATAAAATTTAAAAATTCTCTCATACTTAATTGATAAAAAATTTTAGATAAAATTTGTAAAAGTTTTTTTTGATTTTTTTAAAATAACTTAACATTCTTTGGGGTGGATCTAAACCAATGTCTAGGACCACATAACCCTTATCCGATATTATAACGTCATATTTAACTAATAATCTTTCGATTTTTAACTTTTTATTTAATAAATTTAATTTTTTAAATATTTCAAGTTCATTAATTTTTTTTACGTCAATTTTAGATATTCTTTTTCCGTTTTTTAGATAAAAACATATGGATTTCTTATCAAAAATATTCACTCTAATCTCCTTGCCTTCAAATTTTTTTTGTAACAAATAATTTTTTTTTAAAAAATCATTCTTTATCCAATTAATCTTTTTCTTTAATAAGTAATTTATCGATCCGTGATAGATATAATTAGGTGATTTTCCAAAATCTGATTTTAAAAAAAAAATATTTTGATAATTTTTGTATTTAATTAATTCCTTTTTTTTGAAAATCTTTCGTGTCCAAGGAATACTTACTCCCTCTTTAATTAAAAAATCATAAAATTTGTTTTTATCTAATATTATCGAAATTTGTTTTTTTGTAGGAAAGTTTTTTATCCCCATTTTTTTTGCTAAATATGAGAGTCCAATATATGCAAAATGAGACGATGCAGAAAAAATATATTTTGATCTAATAAGTTTTTTTTGAAATAAATCATTCATTTTTTTTGTATTATCGTATCCACAATGAAAAAATTTATAGGCAAATTTTTTTCCTGGAGAATTTATATTTTTATCGAGTAGGATTATTTTAAATTTTTTTTTTAAAACTTTTAAATATTCTATTTGATTTTTGCTGCAACCTAATACGATAATTTTTTTCATTTATTTTTGACCATTTCAATTACTTTTTTCAAAAAACCTTGTGCTCCTATATTTATTTCTTTTTTTTTATTGATTAAATTTGAAGTTTTAAAAAAATTATTCTCATCAAAAATATTAGCATATCCTTTTTTTTTCAAATATCTAATATCGTCATTTCTTTGTTTATTTTCATCAAAGGTCCAAATAAATGGTTTCATTTTCATGGCTAAGATTTCATATGTTAATACTCCATGTCTTATCAATTGCCTTTTTGATTTTTTAATTAGCTCAAATAAATTTTTAGGATTTTGAACAAACTCTATTTTATTCTGTTTCAAAATTTTCAGATTTTCTTTATTATTTTTCTTATTTATTACAAATATAAATTTTTCTTTTTTGTTTTTAATACAAAAATCTACAATTTCTTTTGGAACTTTGGATACACCACCTGGAATTACAATATTATATTTTTTTTTAGTAAATTTTTTTTTATTTATTAAATTTATATCTCTATTTATAATTAAATATTTTTTTCCACTGAAACAATTTTTATTTTGATTTATTATTCCAGGGACAATATTAATAACATTCTTGTATTTGAAAGTATTATCGACAAATATCGATTTTTTTGGATGTAATTTATTATATAATTTTTTTGCAAGTTTACTGGGTAAGTCAATGATTAGATATAAATCTTTAATTTTTCTGATTTTATTTAAATCTTTATTTTTTTTAATTAAAATTAATCTTACATGAAAATTTGTGGACTCCTCAATTTCTCTTTTCAATGACTGACTGCGTTTAAAATGGCCAAGACCTATTTTATTAGATTTACTTGTTATAATAATAATCTTTTTTTTTTTTGAAAATGCAGATTGCTGAAAAACGTGGGAATTATTTTGTTTATATATATGTCCTAACTTCTGAACGTTTCTATAATTAAATTTTTTCTTAGAATTTTTTAAATGTAAATAAGCTTGATTGAAAAAATTTAAATCAGATTTTGTGTCTACTGACATTCTTATTTTTTTTTTTTTCTTAAACTTTTCAAATCTTTTCAATTTACTTACATCAATCAAGTTTTTATAAAAATCATCCTTTTTAAATTTTGTCACTAAACCAGGGTGTTCTTTAAAATTTCGGAGATCAGATAATCTATTTATTTTTTCCCAAATTTTTTTACTATATACTGAGTGTCCTTCAATATTAGAGTTTTTTAAACTTATAAAATCACATTTCTTTTTTAGTAAAAATTGATTTGATAAATTTATAAATTCATTGTCAATTAAAGGACAGTCACCTGATATTAGAACAAAATTTTTATTTTTAATTCTTCTAGATAAATTTGTTACTCGCTCTGTTACATTTTGTTCATTCAAATGATAGTAATAATTTATATTGCTATATTTTTTTTTTAATTTTTTCTCAAAATTGTAATTATTTTTTTTTGGACCAGTGGCTATGAATATCTCATTTATACTTTTATTTTGATTTAAACATTGTAACAAATTTTCAATTAAAGGTAATTCTCCAATATTATAAAAATGTTTTTTTTTAAATCTTCTGGAATTTTCTCTACACAAAATTATAGCTGTAAGCATTTAAAATATTTGGATTTAAATAAAATCTATTTTCCCGTATTTTTGAATTTTTTTTAAGTACTTAAATTTATTTTTAATTAAATTTTCTCCCAGAATACCTACAAATTTGTTTTTATTGTGACCAAATTTTCCTAAATTTATATTCATTAGATTGCTAATCTCTAAATCAAAAATTGATTTTTTATTATGATAATTGGGAAAAATAATTTTTGAATATTTTGAATCAGTGTTTAAATTTATCTCATATACATAAATTTTATCTTTATTAACTCTCAAAGAAATAGCAAATAATCCATAGTAATCAGGGAATAATTTTAAAACTTTATTTAATAACTTCATTATTTTATCTTGAGTTTTTCTTTTAAGGTTTAAAGGTGGGGTTGAAATGCCTGCAACCGATTTTATATTAAATAAATTAATTTGATTATTGTAAAAAAAATTCCATTCATTAATTAAATTTAATAATATTCTTTTATTGTTTTTTTTTTCAATAAAGAAAATTGCCGATATATCTCTTCCTGGAATAAATTCTGAAACATTTACTAATTTGTTATCACTACTTTTTTTGACATTTAAAAATTCATTTTTTTTGATATTTTGGTTTTCAATCTTATAAACGAATTTTTTTCCAATTATAGGTGCATCTGGTTTAATCACCCAGCTGCCAATATATTTTTTTAAATTTAATTTTTTAAGAATTTTTGATTTAATAACAGGTATCCTGTTTTTTTTGAGAAATTTATACAAAAAATATTTACTATACACACAATATGCTAAATTCCGGTTTACCCTGCCAATGCCGAAATATTTGTCTACTTTGTAAGCAGAAATCATTGATGGGCCTGATGACCTGCAAATAATATCATCCAAATTTTTTTTACTTTTTATTTTTTTAATTAAATTTAGAATTTTATTTTTTTTGTAAACTGATCCATATACAAACTCATCTATATTTTTTTTTTCTTTAAAATTTTTTTTATTATGAATAACAATATTATAATTTTTATTATTTATTGAATGGCGAATAAACTGGTATTGATTAGCGCCAGCTCCAAAAAAAAGAAATTTAAATTTTTTTTGCAAATTTATATTTTTTATTTTATTTATTCTGATAAATTAATTAAATGCACAAACTTTATTCCTTATATCATGTAAATACTAATTTTTCATCAATTAATCCCAATCAGCTTAAAAAATTAATAACGTGCTCCTATAATAAACTTTTAGATTTAGTTGAATATAATAATTTCAATATTAACATTGAAGCAAGTGCTCAATCATTAATCGATATCCATAAAATTGATAAAAAGATTATTTCTCGACTTAAGTTCTTGATAAAACAAAATAAATGTTCCTTTGTGGGCAGTGGTTTTATTCAAATGATCATGCCTTTAATTCCATATGAATTAAATAAGAAGAACTTAATATTTGGAGATGAAATATATAAAAAATTATTAGGCATAAAGCCAAATATTTTTTATATTAACGAACAAGCGTTTTCAAAATCTTTAATAAATATTTTAAATAAAAAATATGACAAAATAATATTGGAGTACAATAACAGCAAATTATTCAATAAAAAAAAATATAATGATGCCTATACCATTGATACAATCAAAGATGATTACAACAATAAAATTGATGTGATATGGAATGATCATATTTTTTTTCAAAAATTTCAAAAATATGTTTACAATGAATTGAATGAAATAGAATATTTAAGTTTTTTGAAAAAATTTAAATTTTATAAAAATAGCTATTTACCTTTATATTGCAGTGATGTCGAATGCTTTGGATTTTCACCAAACAGATTTACCTATGAGGGTAAAAAAAATAATACACACTGGGATAGAATAGAAAAAATTTATAAAAAATTAGAAGATCTGAAATTTAATCATTCAAGCTTGTATGATTTGAGAAAAAGAGAAAAAATTAAAATTAATAAAATTACGTCTATCAATAATCCAATAATTGTAAAAAAACAGGCTAAATATAATATTACTAGATGGTGTTTGACTGGACGTGATGATTTAAAAATAAATACATTTTGCTGGAGAATTTTTCAAAATCTCAAAAATTCTAAAACAAAAAATAAAAAAAAATGGTTAATGTTATGTAAACTATGGTCAAGTGATTACAGAACTCACATTACAGATACTAAATGGGACAAATTAATTAAACTCTTTAAGAGTCAAAATTTAATTAATTTAAAAGTTAAAAATACTAAAAGGAAACAAAATAAAATAGTTTTTACTAATAAAGAAATAATTTTAAATAGAAAAAATTTTGAAACAATTATTAATCCAATTAAAGGGTTTACCATAAAAAAATTTTTTTTAAAAAAAAAAATCTTTGGTTTTTTAGAGCAGGGTTATTTTAATTCTAGTAAAATAGATGTTGATTTATTCTCAGGCCATTCTTTACTGGAATATAACAATTTCAGAATTACTGATATAAGCAATGTTTATAAAAGATATTCTTACACTAAAAATAAAAATGAAACTTCTTATACTGCGAATGGTGGTATGAATAATTTTCTTAAATATAAAAAAATAAATTTGATTAACAAAAATCAGATTGAATTTGAAAATTGTTATAAAAATATTCCAAACTCCTCACTTAGAATTTTTTATTTAAATTTTAATCCAAAATTATTCAATATAAAAGATTTATGTGTCAAAACTCATAATGGAGGTGATAAATTTGAAAAATTTTTTTTTAATAATTTATCTTTCGATTATGGAAATCCAGTTTCTAGAATAGTATCGAGTAGTAACACACTTGGTGCTACAAAAAATATCATAAAACTCTGCGACAAAAAAAAAGAGGTGATAGTCAAAATTCATCGAAACCTGTCTGCAATTATGCCTATGATAAAATATGAAAAAATAAATAACCTTTATTTATTAAGATTATATTTTTCTTGTTGTGAGACCGACGATACCTCTAAAGATAAAAAGTTGAACTTTACTTCTAAAATTTCAATAAAAGTTAATTATTTAAATTAGTGTTATTAAATCCTATACTTTTTTATAGGTCTTAATCCATCAATCGGATCAGCTCTAAATTTTCTTTCTGATAACTCAGACTTATTTGGTATTTTAATTCCATTTCCATCAATAAATCTTTTATTTTTGTGAAAATTTATAAGCATTTTTGCCTGCTCAGGCAACCAACAATGGCCCCCATTAAACTCATAACCTTTGCCATCTAAATCTAAGTGAAGTTCTACAAAAGCTGCACCCCATTTTTCTATCGCTCGATTAACAACTAAAATATCATTTGAATGATCAGACCATCCAGTAATTAAATTTGTTTTTTTTCTTATCGTTTTAATTGCTGATAAATTTAAATCTCTTAAGTTTGCTGGATAATTAGAAACGCAATGTAAAACTATTATTTTTGATGCGCCATTCGATTTTAATACATTAATTGCTTTAACAACCTCTCCTAGATTTGCCATTCCAGTAGAAATTATAATTTTTTTTTTAGTTTTTGCACATTTTATTAAAAGATCATTCCATAGAATTTCATATGATGCTATTTTAATATAATCCACATATTCTTTAATTATATCTACTGCATCTAAGTAAAATGGTGTCACACAAAACTTAATATCATTTTTTTTACACTCATTTGCAAGAGAGCAAATGTAAGACTCTTTAAGTTCCCATTTTTTTCTTTTTCTGTGATTTTTAGATTTATTTAATATTTCTTTAGAAAATAACTCTTCAATTTTGAAAAGTTGAAATTTAACAATGTCAAAGCCTAAATCTGAGGAAAGTTTAATCATTTTTCTTGCTCTTGACAAGCTACCATTATGATTACTTGAAATTTCAGATATGAATTTTACCATAATAAATCAATATTCATTTTTAATATTATAATTTAAAATTATTCAATAACCTTATCTCCTTATTCAGTAATAAATGACCAAAATTATTATTTGGAACTACTCCTTCAATTACTAAATTTATATTCTTAAGACCCTTTAATCTTTTAAGTTCATTGTATATTTTTTTGTTTGATAAAGCCAATAGACAATGATCAGTTTTAAAATTTCTTGTAAAAATTTTTTTTTGATAATTGTTTTTGTTTGAAGAAATTTGAAATTCGACAATTTTTTTCTTAAACTCATAAAAATATTGAGAAATATCATATTCTTCTTTGTACTTTTCTTTAATTTGATTAATATGAGAACTATCTAGCACCAAAGTAAGAAATTTATTTTTTTTTAATAAATCTCTTATTTCACCCACATTATTTCCACTTTTTGATTTTAAATCACAAACCTCAATTGCAACATATCTTTTTTTGGTTTTTAATTTCTTCAAAAAAAAATAATTCGAAACATTATCTGGGTGGATACAATATCCATCAAGATTATTTAAATCTTTAAAGAATGTGTTTAATAATTTTACAAATCTTTGTGTTTTTTTGCTTTCTGAAATTAAAGAATCATAATAAGCATGAAGGTGAACAGTTAATTTTTTTAGAGACATAAAATCTTTTTTTTTTTTTAAAAAAAAATCATAATATTTCATAAAAAAATCTTGATTTATCGTAAGTTGTAATCCTATAGATTTTTTTTTACACAAGAAAAGAGCATTTTCTAATCTTAAAAAAAACTCCTTTTTATTAAAATATTTTTTGTTGGTTTTTTCATTTATTATACCAGCATCTCTTAAAAAAATTTTATTCATATTTTTTAAATTATTAAAAATTTACAATTTTCTCTGAAATTCTTATTGCCTCCTTTTTGATATCACTTTGTATGAGCACACATCCAGCTCTATCAACATGACTTTTAATCTTATTATCTTTAATATATAATTTTTTAGTCAAAATTTTATGTACAATATTTTTTTGATATTTCTTAAAAAGAAAATCTTTTTTTTTTTTAAAATGTTTAATATTAATGTTTCTATTCAAAAAAAATCTTAGGCTTAAAAATTTATTTTTATAACTAAATTTTATTTTATTAATTTTTATTCCTAACAAAATTTTTATATATAGTTCAAGAAAATTTACTCCATATAAAACATTTGAACTATGAGAAGCCACAAATCCGCCTCCAAATCTTGGAGTAGCCTCTAAAACATAAATTTTTTCTTTAACAATGATCAGATCACACTTTAAAGGAGAATTTTCAATTTTAAGAATTTTTGAAATTTTTAAAATTAAATCATCTATTTTTTTTCTGATTTTTTTATTTACAATAAATGGCAGCTCACCTCCATTTTCAATTATATTCGGATAGAATTTGCTCATATTTCTATAATTTCTACGTGAAAGAATAGTGAAGATTTTTCCATTATAGATCATGGACTCTGAGCTTACCTGAGTACCTTTAATATATTTTTGTAAAATTAATTCTTTAAATTTGGTATTTTTAGAACTATCTGCGAATAAAAACTTAAAATCTTTTATTTTATTTACATAATTTACACCTCGAGAACCTCTCCCATCAGTTGGCTTTAAAACAAACTTATATTTATTTTTTTTTAGAATTTTAATTCCATCCTTAACACTTGAAATACTTGAAAATTTTGGAACTAATATTTTATTTTTTTGAAGTTCATTATATAGTTTTATCTTACTAGCTCCAAGAGTTGCCGATTTCTTTGAAATATTCTTCAAATTTAGTTCATTACAAATTTTATAATAAATTTCTGGAATATCGTTTGCAATGGTTAAAACAGCTGAAATTTTTATCTTTAATAGTTTTATTTTCTTTATCAGATCTTCATCTTCGCGAATACTTGTTATTATCCTAAATTTGGCATATTTCAAACCTGGAGCATGTTTATTTTTATCAACTCCAATAATAATCACCGAATTTTTTTTACACAATTTATAAGCCGGTAATTGTTCATGTCCTGCACCTAAAATTAAAATTGTTTTTTTTTTGAACATCAAAATTTATAATCCAAATTATATTTTTTATGTGCTAATTTTAATAATTCCTTGATTATTTTTGGATTATATTTAATTCCTTTTTTTTTTGATCTTTTATAATTCTCTTTTTCAATTTCTCCAGGTAAGTAAATTTTTTTTT
>CESM01019601.1_pt1 | contig 11933 bp, 11 predicted proteins | sample 361421 | NCBI WGS metagenome assembly CESM01 (sample SAMEA2622219, study PRJEB7988) | marine metagenome | isolation source: saline water (ENVO:00002010), including | reverse complement strand
ACCATTAGATCATAGGAATAATTTTACTTTTTTAGTTGCAGTAATGCTAAGTGCTCAAAGTACTGATAAAAAAGTTAATCAAATAACCCCTTATTTATTTTCTATTGCAGATACTGCTAAGAAGATGATAAAACTTTCAGTAGAAGAGATAAGAAATATTATTAGAGAGATTGGTCTTGCTCCTACTAAAGCAAAAAATATCAGAAGAACTTCTGAATTATTAATAAGTAGGTATAATGGTGTAATACCTCAAACATTTCAGGAATTAGAATCTTTGCCTGGAGTTGGACATAAAACAGCATCAGTAATTATTTCTCAAGCTTTTGGAAAGCCTACATTTCCAGTAGATACTCATATACATAGATTGGCATATAGGTGGGGTTTGTCAGATGGTAAAAATGTTGTTAAGACAGAGAATGATTTAAAAAAGATATTTAAAAAGAAGCACTGGAGTAAATTGCATTTGCAAATGATTTTTTACGGTAGAGAATATTGTAAAGCTAGTAAGAATAGATGTTTATGTTATATTTGTGAAAAGACTAACTAATATTTTGTTAATAAATGTTGCTTTTTTTCTTTGAAAATCATCAAAGAATTCACCTTATTTGTATAAAAATATTACTATGGTTAAAAAGGAAAAATCTGCTAAAATAAAAGCACTAGAACTTACACTCGGGAAGTTAGAAAAAACATATGGACAGGGTGTTGTGATGAAGCTAGGAGATAGGGTGGTGCAAGATATTGATTCCATTCCTACAGGTTCTCTTAATTTAGATATTGCCTTAGGTGTAGGTGGATATCCAAGAGGAAGAGTTATAGAAATATTTGGACCAGAGTCTTCAGGTAAAACTACATTAACAATACACGCTATTGCTGAAGTTCAAAAACAAGGAGGAGTTGCTGCATTTATTGATGCGGAACATGCTTTTGATGCATCATATGCTAATTCACTTGGAGTAGATATAGATAACTTATATATTTCACAGCCTGATAACGGAGAACAGGCTCTTGAAATAGCGGATCATTTGATCAGTTCTGGAGCTATAGATTTGGTAGTTATTGATTCAGTAGCAGCACTAACACCAAAATCAGAAATTGAAGGTGAGATGGGAGATAGTAAAATGGGATTACATGCTAGATTAATGTCTCAGGCATTAAGAAAATTAACGGCTACAATTAATAAGACAAATTGTACAGTTATCTTTATTAATCAGATTAGGATGAAGATTGGAGTTATGTTTGGTAATCCAGAGACTACAACAGGAGGAAATGCTCTTAAATTTTATTCTTCTGTAAGATTAGATATTAGAAGGATAGGTTCTATAAAAAATGGAGATAGTATTATTGGAAATAGAACTCGAGTTAAGGTTGTTAAGAATAAGGTGGCTCCACCTTTTAATAAGGTAGAGTTTGATATTATGTTTGGAAAAGGTATTTCTAGATCTGGAGAATTATTAGATATGGCTGTAGAATTAGATATAGTTAAGAAAAGTGGTTCTTGGTTTTCTTATGCAGAAACTAAACTTGGTCAAGGTAGAGAGTCAGTTGTAAATATGTTGATTGATAATCCTGAATTATCTAATGAGATACAATTAAAAATAAAAGATAACAGTCTTTCATAATATTCCTATTTATGCGAATATTTATTCCAATCATTATTATAATGTATTCATGTGTACCTAATAATAATACATTAAACAATAATACAGTTTCAGAAATTATTCGTTTATCAAAAGAAATTTCAGATAATCCTAATGATATTACTGCACTATTAAAACGAGTAGCTTATAATCTTGAAAAAAAAGAGTTTGAATCGGCTATTTATGACTTAAAGGAATGCATATTATTAGATTCTTTAAATTACGATTTGAGACTAAAAATAGCAAAAACATATTTTGAATTATCTAAACAACCTGATTCAGATTCAGAATATCCTAATCTTGCTATTTTCCATCTTAATAAGTCTATTAATATTAATAATAAAGGATATGAATCTTATGCTCTTTTAGGAGAACTTTCTTTAGCATATTCTGCATATCATAAGGCAATTAATTATTTTAAGCATTCTATCAGTTTAGAATATAATCAAGAGCGCACTCATATGCTTATGGGTTATGCATTTAGAAAAATCAATGAACATGATGAATCTATTAAATGTTTTAACAGGGCTGTTAAGATTAATCCTGTTTATAAAGAAGCATATATACAATTAGCTTATGCTTATCATGTAAATCTTGATACACTTGCGATTTATTATTATAATAGTGCATTAAAAATAGATTCTTTAGATCAGTTAGTTTTATATAATAAAGCAATATTTTATCAGAGTTTATTAGATTGGAATAGAGCATTAGATTGTTATAGTGATTTGCATGCAATAGATCCTTTTCATGCTAATGGGCATTATAATTTAGGATTTATACATATGGAGTTAGAATTATATGATATTGCAACAAATAATTTTTCAGATGCTATTTACTCTAATTCTAATTTTTTTGAAGCTTATTACTCTAGAGGTATTTGTTTTGAAACTTTAGGTAATATTGCTCAAGCAGAGTCTGATTACAAGAGAGCAATCGAAATAAATCCAGATTATGATTTCGCTATTGAGGCATTAAAAGAATTATATTATAAGAATAAAAATTACAATACAAGAGCAAACTAGAGCTATTCTAAAAGAAGACAAATTTATTAGTTGTTAAAGACTTGAAATCAATCACAGCTGAAATGCAAAAGCAAATTTAATCTCTCACGTATTACGAGAAGAAATCTTAAGAAATAACCAAGATGTTATTTTATTTTTTCTACAATTGCTTTAAATGTATCTGGATGATTCATTGCTAAATCAGCGAGCACTTTTCTATTTAGCTCAATATCATTTTTATGAATACTTCCTATAAATTGAGAATAGGACATGTTATATAACCTTGCCCCAGCATTAATTCTTTGTATCCATAGTGATCTAAAAGTTCTTTTCTTATTCTTTCTATCTCGGTAAGAATATTGCATTGCTTTTTCTACAGCATTTTTTGCTATAGTATGTACATTCTTTCTTCTTCCGAAATAACCTTTAGCTGCTTTTAATATTTTTTTCCTTCTAGCTTTAGCTGCTACTGAGTTTACTGATCTTGGCATTTTTTTTCTTTTTTTGGTGTTAAGTGATATTTTATCCTTTATTGAACTTTACACCTGTTTAATAATTATTAAATTCCTAATTGTAATTTAATATTTTTTTCATCTGATTTATGTACATAACCTGTTTTAGTTAGGTTATGTTTTTGTTTTGTTTCTTTTTTTGTTAGTATATGAGATTTAAATGCATGTTTTCTTTTTAACTTTCCTGAACCAGTTAGTTTAAATCTTTTTTTTGCTCCTGCTTTTGTTTTTACTTTTGGCATTTTATTTTTTCTTTTTTGGTGCTATTATCATTATCATTTTTTTTCCTTCTAGTTCTGGCATGTTTTCAACAATACCTACATCTTCTAAAGCTTGTGCTAATCTAAGTAAAAGTATTTGACCCTGTTCTTTAAAAATTATTGTTCTTCCTCTAAAAAAAACAAATGCTTTTACCTTTGCGCCATCTTCTAAAAATTTCTGAGCATGTTTTAATTTAAATTCAAAGTCATGTTCTCCTGTATTAGGACCAAATCGTAATTCTTTTACAATTACTTTTTGCGCTTTATTTTTGATGGCTTTTTGTTTCTTTTTTTGATCGTAAACAAATTTTTTATAATCAATAAGTTTACAAACAGGCGGATCTGTTTTTGGTGATATTTCTACTAAGTCTAAACCTGATTTTGATGAAATATTTAAGGCTTCTTCTAAAGGTAATATTTTAGCTTCAAAACCATCTCCTACAACTCTTACAAATTGCGCTGTTATTTCTCTATTTATTTTGTGTTTTCTTTTTTGAGAATACTTATTTCTAAATGTTTTTTTCCTTACGATTATTTTATTTTTTAGTTATTAATTTTTTTATTTCATCTTCTATTAAATCATGTAATTTTTCAATCTTTAAATTACCTAAATTTTCTCCTCCATGTTTTCTTACACTAATTGTTTCTTCTTTTTCTTCTTTTTCTCCTATGATAATTATAAAAGGTATCTTTGAAACTTCTGCATCTCTAATCTTTTTACCAGTTGTTTCTGCTCTTTCATCAATAGGGCCGCAAATATCGTAATTTTTTAATAAATCTGATACTTTTTTTGCGTAATCGTGATATTTTTCACTTATTGGTAGTATAATACATTTTTCTGATAATAACCATAATGGAAAATTACCTGCACAATGCTCAATTAGAACAGCTACAAAACGCTCCATTGAACCAAAAGGAGCTCTATGAATCATGACAGGCTTATATTTTTGATTATCACTTCCAGTATACTCTAGGTCAAAACGTTCAGGAAGATTGTAGTCTACTTGTATTGTTCCTAGTTGCCATTCTCTACCTATTGCATCTTTAACCATAAAATCTAGTTTTGGTCCATAAAAGGCAGCTTCTCCATATTCTATTACTGTATTGAGTCCCTTTTCTTTAGATGCTTCTATAATTGCTTTTTCTGCTTTTTCCCAATTCTCACTTGAACCAATATATTTCTCTTTATTTTCTTTATCTCTAAGAGATATTTGTGCTTTATACTCACTAAATCCTAGAGCATTGAATACATATAATACTAAATCTATTACATTAATAAATTCTTCTTTTACTTGGTCTGGTCGGGCAAATATATGAGCATCGTCTTGAGTAAACGATCTTACTCTAGTTAACCCATGTAATTCTCCGGATTGTTCATATCTATATACTGTTCCAAATTCTGCTAGACGGATTGGTAGATCTCGATATGAATATTGTTTTGTTTTATAAATTTCACAATGATGAGGACAGTTCATTGGTTTTAAAAAGAATTCTTCATTATCATTTGGTGTTTTTATTGGCTGAAAAGAATCTTCTCCATATTTTTCATAATGTCCAGAACATATATATAGTTCTTTATTTCCAATATGAGGAGTATAAACTGGCATATATCCAGCTTTAACTTGAGCATTTTTCAGAAAATTTTCTAATTTTTCTCTTATTTTAGCTCCTTTTGGAAGCCATAAAGGTAGACCTTGTCCAACTTTATTAGAAAATGCAAATAATCCCATTTCTTTTCCTATTTTTCTATGGTCTCTTTTTTTTGCCTCTTTGAGCATTTCTATATGGTTATTTAAATCTTTCTGTTTTAAAAATGAAATACCATATATTCTGGTCATTTGTTTATTATTTTCATTACCTTTCCAGTAAGCACCAGCTATATTTAATAATTTTATAGCTTTAATTTTTTTTGTATTTGGAATATGAGGCCCTCTACATAGGTCAGTGAATCCTCCTTGAGTATAGAAAGTAATATCTCCATCATCTAACTCGTCTAATAAATCTAATTTATATTCATCACCTTTTTTTTCATAGTATTTTATAGCTTCTTTTTTACTTATTTTTTTCCGAACATATTCATTCTTTTGAGAAGCTAATTCTTTCATTTTTCTCTCAATTTTATCAAGTTCTTCAGATGAAATTGTTTTTTCTCCTAAATCAACATCGTAATAGAATCCATTTTCAATCGCAGGACCTATACCTAATTTAATTCCAGGGTATAATGTTTCTAATGCTTCTGCCATTAAGTGTGCTGTAGAATGCCAAAAAGTACTCCTACCTTCTTTGTCTTTCCATGTATGTAAAGAAATACTAGCATTATTTAGGATTGGTCGATTTAAATCCCAAACTTCCCCGTTTACACTAGCAGAAAGTGTGTTTCTAGCAAGATTTTCTGATATTCCCATTGCAATCTGCATTGCTGAAATACCTTTCTCCATTTTTTTAATGGTCCCGTCAGGAAATGATATTTTTATCATGATTTTTTTCTTAAATCTGCAAATATAAATAAATCATTCATTATTAACTTTGAATTATTCCAGGGTTATATTTTTCTGTTATTGGTTTATTATTTGCTGCCTCTATTCCTATTGAAATAATTTTTCTAGTTTCTATTGGATCTATAATTGAATCTACCCATAATCTAGATGCTGCATAATATGGTGAGGTTTGTTTTTTATATTTATTAATTATTTTATCTAATAATTCTTTTTCCATTTCTTTATTTATGACTTCCCCTTTTCTTTCACGTGATTTTTTTTCTATTTGTAATAATACTTTTGCTGCTTGTTCTCCACCCATAACTGCTAATTTAGCTGTTGGCCAACTTACAATTAATCTAGGATCATACGCTTTTCCACACATAGCATAATTTCCAGCTCCATAAGAATTTCCTATAATAACAGTAAATTTTGGAACAACAGAATTACTCATCACATTTACCATTTTTGCTCCATCTTTAATGATACCTGAATGTTCTGAACGAGAACCTACCATGAATCCTGTTACATCTTGCAGAAATAATAAAGGAATCATTTTTTGATTGCAATTAGCAATAAATCGTGCTGCTTTATCTGCTGAATCTGAATATATAACTCCTCCTATTTGTATTTCTCCCTTTTTGTTTTTTATTGTTTTTCTTTGGTTTGCAACAATTCCAATGGCCCAGCCATCGATTCTTGCATAACCACAAATTATAGATTTTCCATAATCTTTTTTATATTCTTCAAATTCAGAATTATCTATGATACGATCAATAATCTCTTTCATATCATATGGTTTTATTCTTTCTTTTGGAATTATGCCATATATTTCTTTTTCATCTTTTTTTGGTTTTAAACTTTTAATTCTATTAAATCCAGCCTGTTTTTGTTTACCTATTTTATCAATAATATTTCTAATTTTTTCTAATGCATCTTTATCATCTTTAGCTTTATAATCAGTTACACCGGATATTTCACAATGTGTTGTGGCTCCACCTAATGTTTCATTGTCAATATTTTCTCCTATAGCGGCTTTTACTAAGTAGCTACCAGCCAGAAATATTGAACCTGTTTTATTTACAATTAAAGCTTCATCACTCATTATAGGAAGATATGCACCTCCAGCTACGCATGGACCCATAATTGCTGCAATTTGTATTATTCCTTTAGAACTCATTTTAGCATTATTTCTAAAAATTCTTCCAAAATGTTCTTTGTCAGGAAATATTTCATCTTGCATAGGAAGAAATACACCTGCACTATCTACTAGATATATAATTGGCAAATGATTTTCCATAGCAATTTCTTGAAGACGTAAGTTTTTTTTACCTGTAATTGGTAACCATGCTCCTGCTTTTACTGTTGCATCATTAGCAACAACTATACATATTCTTTCTTTTATGTGCGTTATACCAGCTATTACTCCTCCTGCAGGACATCCTCCATGTTCTTTATACATGTCCATTCCTGCAAAAATTCCTATTTCAATAAATTCAGCATCATCATCTTTAATATAGTCAATACGTTCTCTTGCAGTTAATTTTCCTTTTTTATGTTGTTTTTCAATTTTCAATTTTCCTCCTCCCAACATTATGTCAGATTTTTTTCTTTTCATTTTTGAGATAAGTAATCTCATGTAATCATCATTCTTATTAAAATTTAGCTTATTCATTTTTGTGTAATTTATATAGAAATGTTGTTTAAATATATAATGCTTCTTGGTCCTAAGTTAAATAATAAATCTAAAATAGAAAGATTAGTAATAAAACCATGCTTTTCTGTAAAAACTTGCTCGTAAGGTTTATGTATTTCTTTATTGAATTTATAATTTCTTAGATCTATAAAATCTCCTTCCTTTTCATATTTTTTTGTTTCTTGTATTTTTGATTTATTTGTTAATATATTTAATATTTCACAAGTTATTTTATTATTTAGATTAAATAATGAGTGTTCTTTTTCATGCAATATGGATTTTATTTTTTCTTTATAATGAAAAAAATATGGAGAAGAATTATAAGAAGATTTTATTGCATTCCAATGTTCTTTTTGCCAGTTACTTTTATAACATATTTCTATGTCTTTTATTTTTTTGTTACTTTTTTTTTTAGGAATAGTTAGTCTTAAAACTCCATTTGCTCCGTATATATAACATCTATTTCTTATGCTTTGTTTTATAAAATTCTCATGTTTTTCTATTTTACATTTTTTATATTTTGATAAAAATGCATAGTACTCTATAGAAGGAAAGTATGATGTAGGTAGTAAAATATTATTTGACACTTGTAAATAATCTATCCCATCTAATTTTTTTAAATCCTTTAGCATTTTTATCCCAACTCATCCATATAAAAAGTGCTTTACCTACAATATGATTTTCTGGTACAAAACCCCACATTCTTGAATCTGCAGAGTTGTGTCTATTATCACCCATCATCCAATAATAATTCATTTTAAATGTATAGAATGTTGTTTCTTTATTGTTTATCAGTATTTTTTCTTTTTTGATTTCTAATTTATTCTTTTCATATCTTTCAATAATATCCTTGTATAGAGGTAAATTATTAATTGATAATTTAATAGTTGCACCTTTTTTTGGTATTATAATAGGACCATAATTATCTACACTCCATTTTAATTCTTTTTGATTTGGAAATATATAATCATGATATCTAGTTTCAGATATTCTTTTAGTTATATTAATGACATTAGTAAATTTTTGAATTGCTTTTCTGCTTTCTTCAGTTAATGTTAGAGTATATTCATTTTTATTTCTCCCATACCCCCCTTCAGTTATATCATATTTTTGATATAGAATATTAGGATTTAAACCAGATCCTTTAGTTTTAATATCATAATGCCATTGTTTTTTCATTCCTTTAAATTCTTCTTGAGGTTTATTGTTTACTATTAATTGTGTATTTGTAATTTGAATTGTATCACCTGGCATTCCTACACATCTTTTAACATAGTTTTCTTTTTTATCGATTGGTCTACCTAGTTTTTCGGCAGGCCAGTTAAATACTACACAATCATTTCTTTCTATATTTCTAATACCTTTCATTCTATGATAAGGAATTTTAATTGCTTCAGAATATGATTTTACACCAAATATAGGTATTGTATGATGTACAAGAGGAAATGATAGAGGAGTCATTGGTACTCTTGGTCCATATGCTACTTTACTTACAAATAAGAAATCTCCAATTAACATAGATTTTTCCATTGAAGATGTTGGTATTGTATATGCTTCTATAAGAAATGTTCTTAATAATGTTGCAGCAACCACAGCAAAAACAATAGCATCTAACCAATTCCTTAATTCGCTTTTCTTTTTTTTCTTTTTTTTCTTTTTCCAAAAGAACCATCTGATAGTTTCAAAAAAGAAAACATCTGCAATTATTATAGGTACGAAATATAGCCATTCTCCATTAGTGAGGTATGTAAAAATAGTCCATAATATTGTGAAAATAATAAATAGAATTATTTTAATATACTTGTTAAGTATTTTTTTAATATTATCCATATTTTTTATTAGTAATATATAATTGCAAAATTATATTATTTTAAACAATCAAGTTGTGTTTTTTAATACATCTTGCATAGTAAAGCAACCTTTTTTGTCGACAATCCATTCTGCAGCTATAATTGCTCCATAGGCAAATCCATTCCTTTTTTTAGCTTTATGTATAATTTGTATTTCATCATTTTTTGAAGAATATTTAATATTATGTATTCCTATTTTATCTCCAATTCTTTCTGATGTTATCTTAATATTTTTTTTTAATATTTTTCTTAAATCTTCTTGTATTGTTAATGCAGTTCCACTAGGGCTATCTATTTTTTCTATATGATGTATTTCTTTTATATTACAGCTATATTCTTTTTCTTTCATGATTTTCGCAAGTTGATTATTTATTTGTAGTAATATATTCATTCCCAAACTAAAGTTTGAAGAATATAGAAAACTGCCATTTTCTTTCAAACAAAGATTTTTTATTTCTCCCATTTTTTTTGTCCAGCTTGTAGTTCCTGAAATTATGGGTGTTTTGTTTTTAATAGCATATGATATATTATTAAATGCACTTTCTGGGTTGCTAAAGTCGATTGCAACATCAGTTTTTTCTAGATTAAGACAACTGGCAGGATTTTTACTGTTAGAAGTATTTATAATTTTATGCCCTCTATTTATAGCAATTTTTTCTATAATTTTCCCCATTTTCCCATATCCAAATATAGATATATTCATAATTTAAATATTAATTAATAAGTTTAGTGTAGCGCCTTTATTATTTACAAGATTTATTGGTGTTATTTCAATTGATAGATCTTCACTAATATTATATTTCATTAGATGAGCATTTACTGAAGCATCAATGATATTTAGTATATAAGTTAATGTAAATAGTAATGTAGAAACTTCAGTATTTCTTCTGTAATGTTCTGTTAATGTTTTTATATCTGCATCTGAATAAATGTCAATATATTCATCTGTTTTATCTCCATTTACTCTATCTATAAATATATTTTTATATGTTTTATAATTACTATAATTCTTTTTAATAAAATACCCTGAGGTAAGTAGACCGGCATATATGATAGGTACTTTCCAATATTTTTTTGTTTTAATTTGACCTAATCCAGGTAGTAGCGTAGAATATAAAGCAGCTTTAGATGGTTTTATGTTAATTTTATTTTCTTGTGCTTTTGTGTTTAAGCAAATTAAAAGGATTACATAAACAATAATATTTTTACGTTTAAATAAACTATTTTTTAATAACATCATATATTCTTTTAAGATCTTTCTGATTTTTAAAACAAATTATTATTCTTCCGCTTTCATTTTTATTTTGTTTCATTTCAATTTCTGTATTTAGCTTTGTAGATAGATCGTAAATAATTCTTTTTTGATTAAAAGAATATGCATTTTGCTTTTTCTCTTTTGAAAGTCTTTTATATTTTATATTGTTAAATGTTTTTGATAATTGTTCTACTTCTCTTACTGAATATCCATTTTGTATAATGTCATAATAAATGTTTATTTTATTTTCTTCTGACTCTATGTTGATTAATGCTCTTGCATGTCCAGTTGTGATTTTATTTTTTTGTAATCCTTTTTGTATTATTACAGGTAATTTTAACAGACGCAGAAAATTAGTAACTGTTGTTCTGTTTTTTCCAACTCGATAACTACATTCTTCTTGTGTTAAATTACATTCTTTGATTAATCTTTTATAACTTAAAGCAATTTCAATAGGATTCAGGTTTTCTCGTTGTATATTTTCAACTAAGGCCATTTCAAGCATTTGCTGATCATTAGCAATTCTTATAAATGCAGGAATATGATTTATTCTTGCAATTTTTGATGCTCGATATCTTCTTTCTCCAGATATTAATTGGTATTTTTCAGTATCTATTTTTCTTACAGTTATAGGTTGAATAATACCAAGATTTGATATAGATGCTGCTAATTCATTTAATTTTTCCTGTTTAAATGTATTTCTTGGTTGAAAAGGATTGATTTCAATTTGTGATATTGGAATAGTGTAAATATCACCATTATTTATGTTCTTTTGATTAGTTTCTTTTTCTGATTTTACTGAGATATTTCCTAATATAGCAGACAAACCTCTTCCTAATGATTTTCTTTTTTTCATTCTACAAATTCTTTGTCTTTTATGATATGTTTCTCTAATATTTCATTTGCTAGGTTTAAATAATTTATTGCTCCTTTACATGAGGCATCATGTGTTATTATTGTCTCTCCAAAAGAAGGTGATTCTCCTAATCGGACATTTCTATGAATAATGGTATTAAATACAATATTTTGAAAATGTGCTTTTACCTCTTCAACCACTTGATTTGATAGTCTTAAACGCGTATCATACATTGTAAGTAGTAACCCTTCAATTTTTAAATTAATATTTAGACGTTGTTGCACAATTTTAATTGTATTTAGTAATTTACCTAAACCTTCTAATGCAAAATATTCACATTGTATAGGAACAATTACACTATCTGAAGCTGCAAGTGCATTTAC
>CESM01009847.1_pt1 | contig 11970 bp, 7 predicted proteins | sample 361421 | NCBI WGS metagenome assembly CESM01 (sample SAMEA2622219, study PRJEB7988) | marine metagenome | isolation source: saline water (ENVO:00002010), including | reverse complement strand
AAAAAAAAATCCTATAATTTCAAATAAAATAAGTGCTCCTCAATTAGTTAATGAAATTGATTATACCAATGAAACACGTATTATTAGTAATGACACAGAATTAAATAGGGTCCTAGGAGGCGGAATTGTTCCTGGATCCTTAATTCTTCTTGGAGGTGACCCCGGTATAGGAAAGTCTACATTAATGCTGCAATTTGCTCTAAGTTCAAAACAAAAGAAAATTTTGTATGTCTCTGGTGAAGAAAGTGAAAGGCAAATAAAAATGCGAGCTGAACGTATTAATAAAGATTCAACAAATTGTTATGTCTTAACTGAAACCTCGACTCATAATATATTTCAACAAATAGGAAAGCTAAATCCTGAAATAATAATTATAGATTCTATACAAACGCTACAAACAAATAATATTGACTCATCAGCAGGAAGTGTTTCTCAGATTAGAGAATGTACAGCAGAATTGATAGAGTATGCTAAAAAAACAGATACAGCAATATTTCTTATTGGTCACATTAATAAAGATGGTGCAATTGCAGGACCAAAGATATTAGAACATATGGTAGACACAGTTTTACAATTTGAAGGTGATAGAAATCATACATATAGAATACTCAGAACTGTTAAAAATAGGTTTGGTTCAGCAGCGGAATTAGGTGTATATGAAATGACACAAATAGGTTTAAGAGAAGTAACAAACCCCTCAGAAATATTAATATCTGAAAGAGATGAAGAGACAAGTGGAGTGGCAATTGCTGCAACGATAGAAGGAGCTCGACCTTTACTTGTAGAAATTCAATCTTTAGTTAGTTCCGCAGTATATGGAACGCCTCAAAGGTCTACTACTGGATACAGTGGTAAAAGAATGAATATGTTGTTAGCAGTATTAGAAAAAAGATGTGGGTTTAAATTAGCTGCAAAAGATGTTTTTCTAAATATTACAGGTGGAATAAAAATTGATGACACAGCAATTGATTTAGCTGTTATATGTTCTATATTATCTTCTGATCAAAATATTGCTTTAAGCACTCAAACATGTTTTGCTGGAGAAATCGGATTATCAGGCGAGATAAGACCTGTTAATAGAATTGATCAACGTATTGCTGAAGCTGAAAAACTCGGGTATAAAGAAATGATTATATCCAAAAACAATAAATTTAATACGAAAGACTTAAGTATTAAAATAAAAAAATACTCTAAAATTGAAGAAGTTTTTAGATTATTATTCTAAAATATATTTACTTCATTAAAAGAACATGATAAACATATTGATAGGATTGATCTCGTAAATTAATTATATCTATAACATAACTATATTCTCCATCAGGAAACCCTAGCCCTTTCCAAGGAGTGTTTTTTTCTCCATTAAAAACTTCCTCGCCCCACCTATTATATATTTTTATTTTATACTCTTTTATACCCTCTCCTTCAGGATTAAAAACATCATTTCTACCATCTCCATTTGGTGTAAATGCTGTTGGAATATGAATTACATATGATGGTAAAATAGTGATTTGGTTTATGAACGTATCTAAGCAATTATAATCATTCAGTGTTATTAATTGAACATCATAAACACCTGTATCTACATAGGTATAAGAAAAAATTATGCTATCATTAATTAAAACATCAGAATCAACTATCCAGTATAGACTTGTATAATCACTACTATTACTAAAGAACTGAATCGGTGTGTCTTGCTTTACAGTATAATAATCACAATAAAAATCTGATATAGGTTTTGGTCTAATTATAATTTCCTGTTCTTTTTGATTTGAACAATTTGTTATGCTATCTACATAATCATATCGTAATATATGCTGTCCTAAACCTATATTTGAAGGATTAAAAACATCTATCTGTTCATTGTTAATAAAATACACCCCCCCTTTAGGATATGCAAAATCCAATGGAAAATAAGGTTCATTTATACATACCTCATTTAATAAAATATCAATCAAGGGTAGTGGATTAACAACAACTGTTATTTCTTCATTAAGAAAACTCTCACAATTATTATCATCAATAATAGAAACTAAAATATATTCTGTTGTAGAATCAGGAGATAAATTTATGATTGTATTATTAAACAAAAGTCCTGAAGAATCAATATTATAATTATATGATGAATTAAGATTATTAATTGTTACCATATAGTTATTACTAGCAGGTTCTATAATATTAATCAACAGATTTGAAGAATCTAAATAGCATATAGGAGTCTCTACATTAATTTCATATGAAGTTATCTGCAAATCTATAGTGACTATAGAGTCACATCCTAAAGAATTAATTGTCTTATATGTATAAATACCTGAAGAATCATATGTTATCCCATTCCATAAATAAGGGTTGCATTCTTTTATTGAATAATTAAAAGAAGTTGTTTCGTTAATTGTTAAATCTAATATTACTATAGAATCACACCCATATGCATTTAAGGTAGAGTAATTATAGTTCCCACTTGAATTATATATCTGCCCATTCCACTCATACTGATCACAAGAAACAATTGTTTGTGTTGTGTCATTAGATTCATAAATATTTAATTCTAATATTACTGTAGAATCACATCCATTAACAGATATTGTGTTAAAAGTATAATTTCCGGTAACTGTATATATCTGCCCATTCCACTGATACTGATCACAAGAAACAATGGTGTCTATATAAATAATTTGATTTGGATCTTCTAAAATTACTGTGTCTATAAAAATACAATTATTTGCATCTGTAATAGTAATTTGATAAGTTCCAGAACTTAAAGAATTAATGTTTTGATTTGTCGAAGAAAAGTTATTTGGCCCTGTCCAATTATAAGTAAGGTTATTATTATTTGATGTTACTATTAAATCTATAGAACCATCATTACCACCATTACAAGTTATACTATCTACTAAAAATATTGTGTTAAAAGGATTGGGTGGGGGCAAGGTAAATGATGTGTCAAATATACATCCATTATTGTCTATTACAGATAATGAATATATTCCAGAAAATAAAGAATTTATATCTTCAGCTGAACTTGAAAAACCATTAGGAGCAGACCAGTTATATGTAAAATTTGTGGTGTTTCCAGATATAGTGATGTCTATAGCCCCATCATTATTACCTATACAACTCACGCTATCCATCAAGACATAAATATTTAATGATAATGGATCAACTATTTCAATAGTGTCTAATTTAACGCATCCCGCTTGATCTGTAATCGTTAAGAAATAATCACCTTCATATAAAGAATCTATGTTTTGATCTATACTCTGAAACCCATTAGGTCCAGACCAAGTATAACTTGTGCTTCCTGTAGTACCTGCTATTATTAAATCAATTTTACCATCATTATAATTTACACATGAAGGGCTAGTTGTGTCTACAATAATATCAAAGTCTAAAGCAGATGAGAGGGTTACGGTATATGTGTAAGAAAATATATTATTGACAGGGCAGGCATCATCTTCAACTGTAACCGTAAAAGTATATGGACTATTACTAACATCTAAATATTGTGGAGTCCAATTAAAAATACCTGTTGGATTATTTGAAAAATTGTTTGATACAGAAAAAGATGCAGATGGAATACCACTGATACCAGACCAATACATATTTTTATTCATAGAAGAGCCTAATTGAGCGCTAATTGGGAAATTTATTGCATCTGTACCTGTAACACAAAAATGTAATGAATCATCTAATGCAGATGCATTAGTAACATTTTGAGGGGTATTATTAAAACCTGTTAGTATAGGTGGTGTTGTAGAACAGTTTAGTATAATTATTTGTATGTCTCTAATAACACTTCCTATTTTTATACCATTTCTATATTCTGTAATCTTCATGGCAATTACTGATACATTAACCTGAGAAGGACTTAAACAAAGGTCTCCAGTTAAAGCGTCAAACACTGTGGTTCCTACTATTGGAGATGATGGTGAGAATCCTGGTGCGTAACTAACGCCTCCACTATTATTGAGAGGAGTTACTAAAGAATAAACTAAAGAATCTCCTTCTAAATCTATTGCACCATTATTATAACAATACGTTTGGTTTACACAAATATAAGGTACAGGATATTCAGAAAATGTTGGAGAGGAATTACAAATGTTAGTGTTATTTATCTCCGCTTCGACACATAATTCTTGATTAGTTGGATTAATAATTGTATTTATTGCTCCATTTCTATTACCATTTGCACATACACTAATTACCCAGTCTGAACAATGTGTTAAAATTATATTTTTTTCATATATGTATTCTTCTAATTCTACAAAACCAGTATTAAGACACGTGTCTGCCGCTCCAGGGCAAAGAGGTGTGATAAAAGTTGGACCTGAAACTTGCGGAATAGATGCAAATCCTGAACCACAACTAGAACTATATTGTAAAGAAAATGTGCTGTTTGCTGTACTAGAACTACTACAATCTCTATAATATTTAAGAATTATTTTATATTCATCAGAAGTAGCTCCTTGATTTACACACTCATAAGTAATATCAAAACCTGCACCGTGAGAAGCAAGCATATTCTTACTAGCTAAAAGATATACTAATAATATTAATAAGAATCTAAACATAAACTACAAAAGTAGCTCATTTTATTTTAGAAGAAAAAACAATATGTAATATTAATTCCTTTCTAATTTTTAATATAATAATGTAAGCTTCTTATATATCTCTACCATTGCTAAAGAGTCTAACTCACAGTATTTAAAAAGGTTTTTTCTTGTTTGTTCTATATCTTCATTAAAATTTGCATCAATCATCATTTTTCCCCATTTCTCCATTGCCATGGATCCATCTTGAATAGCTAAATTTTTATAAGAAAGTTCTGGCTCTGGGCATAATATTGGTAATACTTTTTTAATGGAGCTAGATCCTTGAAATCTATAATCTATATAATCTTCTTTAAAAATAATCATCAAATCAAACATGTTAGAATTAATATAATTCAAATAGTCTGTATAATTAGGAATACTTTCTATCATCTGTTTATTACAAAGATTTTCAAAAGGTGCATTCCATGAAATAAAAGTGCCGTTATGACCAGTTTTATCTTGCATCTTTTCAAGCATATCAGTTGGGAGTTCCATGTTTTTCCCTAACCACTCAAAATGTTCAATACGTCCATCTTCATACATTGTGTGCATAGATACTTGAAATACCAAATGTTTGTGAGGTCCAACCCCATCAACTTTAGGTATTGCACTAGCATAAGTTTCATAGTCAAAAAAATGTAATGGAAACTGTAAAGATGAAAGAGTCTTGTTGATATTACCTTTATTAAAAATAGGTTGATTAATTCTTAATGACTCAATTTGAGATACTTGTCTAGAGCTAAGTTTATAGTCTAATGGAATATCTAAAAAAGAAATACAATCCATTGAAATTAGTTCTTCTATTTTATTCCTTCTGATGCCAGATAATTTATAAATACTAGAATCTTTTATTTCTACATTAAAATAACTAAAGCTATCGCAGTGGTTAGATTGTGTGTTTGTATAACAAGAACATCTATTCTCATCTATACTCTCTAAATTAATAAAGCGAATAGCTTTTTTGATATTGTTTTTTGTTACAGTGTAAATTTCATTAACTTTATCTGTAATTTCTTCTACTTTTAATAAATCAGAAGCAATTATTTCTCCATTCCTTCTATATTCCTTATCAAGATAAATTAAGGATATTTTTGACACGCTGTAACCTGCATTTTCCATTACATATTTCTGAAAACCTGCGTCAATTATATGATTTTGAGTTTTACCAGTTTTAATAGACGTAGAGGATTTAACCTCGTAAATATGGTATGTATTGTCATCTAATTTTTCAAGTATATCTACTCTAGCAAAAACACCTAAAGAACTAAATGAGGGTTGTAGAAAATAAACACCATTTTCTAATAACTTCTGTTTTGTTTCTTCTTCACTTGCATTGCCTGTTTGAATATTTATTACTGCTGGAAAAAGTTTTTCAGCATATTCTTCAACTTCATATCCTTCATTAATTATTTTCTTTTGAAATTCAGAAAATTCTCCTTTAAGATTATTATATTCTTCTTTTTTATTTTTTAGAAGCCATAATGATTCTGGGCAATTCAAATATTGTATAAAATCTGTCTTTGTTAAATGATTCATAATCTATACTTTTGATGAAAATTTATTAATAATCTCATCTGGTATCTTGTCTACTTTATTTGCAAGCCACATTTCGTTTTCTGTTAAGGAGTTCTTAAATAATATTTGATCAATAGTATAATCATCAAAGTGAGTTGCTAATTGTCTTTTCATTTCAAAATGAAATATAGACATTAAAAAATAAAAACCCCCTACTGATAGGTTCTCAAATGGTCTGTTAAATGACAAGCCTCTATAATCTATAATCTGCTGAACACCATTTTCAATAAGCTCTTTAGCATCTTCGTTCATCTTCATATCTTGCAAATCAAAAGACTTATTATTGATGCAAGATTCAACACCATCTTTCTTTAATAACAAGGCTTTTTCACGAAGTAAATCGTATTTATTAGATATAGCAAATTTTTGTTGTTTTTCTGGAAGATCTTTAAAATCCATTATTATTTTCTCATGTGTATTTTAAAAAAATGATCTGATTAATTGTTAAAAATAATATTACTTGCCAAAACCTTTTGACAATGTAGGTTCCTCAGCTTCTGAATTCTTAGTGTTTTTTTCAGATGTAACTTTATTTTTTGTTTCTTTCTGCGTCCAACTAGACATTTTATTTTTGCCTAATTTGCCTTTATCATTTGCTATTGAATGATTAGATAGTGGATTTTTATCATCTGAATTATTGGGTAAATTATTTTTCTTATTTAACAACTTATCTAAACCTGGTATCCAGTCACTATTTTGAATAATATCTAAAGCACTATCTTCTGAAATAGACTGTTTTGATTTTGAAAGGTCGCCTCCGTTCCAAAAATTTAATGTAGAGATATTATTATTATTCTGATCTTCTCTTAACCACTCAAATGCATATTCAGATTTATTAGAAGTAATTTGCCAAAAATCATAATCCCATTCACTACTTATTTCTTTTAATCCATCTTCATTAACATAAAACTGATGCCCTTTCTTAAGTTGAAATTTCTTTTCTCCGTATCCATCTTTAAATAAATGTACAGTTATAGATAGGGACTTCTTTTTTGGAAATGCTCTTTTTTTCTGACTTTTATTTTTCTGTTCTCCTTGCTTGGCTTTCTTGACGCTTGTAACAATAAAATATGCAGTAGCTACTAAACAAATAATAACAAAAAATGGGAATCCAATCATAATTAATAAAGATTTAATTTATATTGTAAAGCTATAAATTTATTAATGAATAATTTAAGATAACTGCCAAAATTCCTTAATCTTTTCTATCCAATATAATTCGCGTTCATTTTTCTCTCCATCAGCATCCATCATTTTTTCGAAAGCGCTAACTACCCATTCTCTTTGTTTATTTTCAAAGCCTTCTTGAGCATGAAGTTTGGCAAGTATATCAACAAATATTGCTTCCACTTCTTCCATTTTACATTCACCAAGAACAGTTTGTGCAGTCTTAAATGCTTCTATAATTTCTTCTTGATCATACTCCCATAATTTACCTAAAGCAATAGTATTTTTAATTGCTTGCTTTACTTCCTCCTCCTTAATTTCCCGGTCAGTAAATAAGGCATATGCAATAAACACAAAACCTAATCCTGAGAGAGGTGTTGATAGTTTGCTAGTTAGTTTTTTTATTTTTTTTTCATTTAATTCCATATTTTTCTTTGTTTTTTTATTTTGTGACTTAACTTCTACTTTTATTTTTTTACTCGTTTGAATGAATCCTAACATCTAATTTACCGTCTTCTCTTTTATAGATTTCCCATATACCATGTTTACCTTTATCATACTTACATAATGTTTTATCATCATTTTCAAAAAGAAAATCATATTTATTATCACCACAAACCCTTTCCTTAGAACATTGAGCATAATTTGTTCTTCCTCGTTTATTGATTACCTGTATCGAGATTTGGGCTCCTAAAGTCCCTTTTTTAATATGAGGATACTTTTTGAGTATCATCTCTGAAAAATCTTTCTTCACAACACTTTCTTTATCTAAATTAATAAACTCATGTTGAATAATCTCCCAAATAGAAGCATCTTTAGATAGGGTTTTATTCTCGGTTTTTAAATCTACTTCTTTGGTATTACTTCCGTTCTCCTTCTGATCTACAGTCTTAATTTCTTCAAATGAAGAGCCATATAATGAAGGATTAGTAGGTTCCACTGCCTTCCACTTATTTTCATCAAGCAATTCTTTAGGATTATCAAAACCTTCATATCCTTCGCCACCAGCTCCATGAGACCAAGTACTACCTCCTCTACTTGCCTCTATGGTTTTTTCATAAACACTATGTATGCTTTCTATAACTTCTAAATAAGAACCGTTCCCTTCACTTACAAACTCGCAAATCCTCAACTCAATATCCTGATCATTATGTTCTCCATATAATGTTAACATTACTAAATTATCCTCTAGCCAGTCAGTATCCATATCATTAATAATATCCCAATTAAAAATAAGTGTTCCGTCATTATCAGATGGATGAGCAACATAAAATCCATTCTTATCTATAAACAGCCATGATGCTATTTCACCTTCAGGTCCTTCTACAAAAACAAAAGGCGCTAGCCACCATACCTGTTTTGTCCAACTATTAAATTCTTCTGGAGCATATCTTAAAGTTGGGATAACTTTATATGTTGCAATGTAGTTTTTAATATTTGTAATTTCATCAGAAGTCCACTTTGGACAGTTCTTATCTATAGCTTGAAAAAAATCAGGTATTCTGGCTGTTATACCCATTCTTCCACTATAATCCTCAGTTTTTTCTTGCCAATTCGACATATATTTGCTAACTAATTTTTGTTTTTCAGTATCATTATTACCATTTTTATCTTTAAAATTTCTAACAGTAATCATAGGATAGCCTTTATTGTCATCTTCTTCCTCCACATCCCATCTTCTTTCAGGATCTTCATCTAATATATTAGGGATCTCGACATCTATCTCTTTACATAACCTCTCAATCCACCCTATCTCATTTTTAGAAATGTTTCCATCTGCATTAGCAATACCAATAACTTGATTAATAAATAGCCTTCTTTGAGGTAGTGAAGAAGTTTTCTTCAACAGATTTCCTGCCGACTTGACATTCTGATTAACAATTTCTTGAAATCCTATATCATCACCATTCCATTCTACCTTTTCCATCTCATCCCAATACCAATCGAATGCTTTTTGCACTTTATCCACTGAATAACCATCTCCTAATAATGATCTTGCAACAGAATGAATTTCTTTAGCCTCCTCTTCGGCTATATTTTTATCAGTTAGATGAGCAAAAGCAAGAAGAACAAAAACCATTCTGTCTAGACCTGTTCTTTCTTGTTCATCTTCTTCATTATTTGTTTCTTTATTTGATGAACCCTCTACTGTAGATCTTATTGTTTCCAGTCTTTCTTTGTCATAATCTATATTCTCTTTTTGAAAAAGCTTCTCGATAGCTAAGAAGAAATTTGTTTCTCCTTCAAAGCCAACAGAACACGGTTCAGTTAAAACATCAAGATTAGGAGCAATACCATTTATTAAGAGATCAACAATATCCCAATGCTGATTTAATATTGCATCTCTAATTAATGTTGAACCCTTCTCTGGATGAAAAGGATTAGGAGTAGTATTTCTTTTTTCCCATTCAATATTAAGTTCCATCTCAACATCATAATCAACAAAAAATTTAACAACATCAAAATGTCCAGAAACAACAGCCATATTTAGTGGAGTCTCATTAGTTGGGCTTACAACATTTGGATTTGCACCAAAATCTATTAACATTTCAACTATAAGTAGTTTGTTATCCCAGCATGCATAATGCATTGCTGTATAACCATCCTCATCAGCAAAATCAATATAATCCTCAAATACATCCTCATGTTCATCTATAATATCTTGCATTACCGCATCTTTAGCCGAAACAGCTTTAACAAAATCATGAGCCGCTGGATTTTCACTAAATGCAGAAACACTTTTTAATACCTTCTCAGCAAGATCTTTCTTAGTAGTGCCTAGTTTCTCTAATGCTTCTTTCTCTTTCTGATCCTCTGTTGATTCTGGTGTTGAGCTGGATAATAAAGTGCTTTCAATATATTTAGTGTTGTTCTCTAAATCTTCAGGAAGTAATTCTTTTAAAGTCTTTATATAAGTTAAAATAAATTTCGAGAAACTTCTACCATCTTCTTCATAAAATGTATCAAGAAGCTCATATAATATTTCCACTATTTTATCATAATCTTTTTCATTGTCTTCTTTGTTAAGAAATAAACCCCCACGATCAAAAAAGTACTTTTTTCTTTGTTCATCAGCTTTTTTTATGAATTCAATGTCAAACTTGTCAAAATATATATCACGTTCTGCTATTTTCATTTCAGAGCAAATCCATAATATTACCGAACCCTTTGCGTGGGGCATTATAAACTCTTCCTCTATGTTTTTATGCAATTCGTAATCTTTAGATATTCTTATATATAAACACAATGCTAATGCAATGGTGTCTCTTCTAAAACGTCCAGGATGTTGAGCAGGAGATTTTCCAAAATAATCATTCCAATGTAGTGCCGCAATACTCCAATAACATAGCTCATGATATTCTGCTAATTCTTCTTTTGATAAATTAGATTTATCATCAAGAGCATATATTCTAGTAAGAAAAGACCTTGTAATATCCCATAGCTCATCTCTTTCTTGTGGATTAGGTTCCTTTATAATTTTTTCTCCGTGTATGCCGGTTTTATTTGCAATTTCAATAAATCTTATTCTGGCTTTTTTTAAATCCATTGTGGTGTTACTTTGATTAGGTAAGTTTTTCCCTTTTTTGTTTGAAGGATTACCATTATTTTTATTTTTCCACTCTTTCATATGTTTTTTATATTTAGTTAGTTAATCGGATATAATGTAATATTTATATCCTTGATCAGCATCCCTCCAATCAATTGTATATTCTTCTTTAAGTTCTAATTTTTTGTCTTCTTTCATAAAAGCAGGGTGGTTTTCCAATTCAGAGATTTTGAATGTTTTTATTGATGGTTTTTCTAGATTGCTCCCCTTATTAAAGAAACTGTAAATATGATTTGTATTAGTTCCTTTTATAATATTTGAATGATCTGTAAGAAAGATCGCAAAGAAATTATCTGCCTTTTTATGTGCAACCATCTGCTCGCAAAAAATAACATCTTCTATAGCATGATATAATTGCTTTGGAAGACCAGCTCCTTTTCGAACAAATTTTAATTCAATAACATAATTTTTTTTACCGTCATAAACTACTATATCAATCTCTTTCTTTATCCAATCATCCTTGTCTTTATTTTGGGAGACATCTGAAATATTTTCAAGAGGTTTTGTTAAATACTGCACTGGCAATTCAAGAAGCACTCTTGCTTTTGGAGTATTGCCTGCTTTTTCAAATGCATTTCTTATATATAAAGCTAACTCATGTTGTAGGCTTGCTTCATTTCTTATAAATTTTAAATCCTTTTTTAGTTGTTCGGAAAAAAACTGATTTATAATTTCTTTTACTTTGATCATCTTTATATGATTTGACTAGTATGATTTTTAGTATTTACCTTAAAAATAACCTCTTCAATAATTCCGTTTTCATCAATAATAAAAGTAGTTCTTGTGATACCCATATATTCTCTACCCATAAATTTCTTCAATCCCCAAACTCCATAATCCTTCACAACTTTTTGCTGCTCATCAGAAACAAGTGAAAAAGCAAGATTATATTTTTCAATAAATTTTTGGTGTCTTTTCACACTATCACAGGATACTCCAAGAACTTCATAGCCTGCCTTTTGTAATGCGTCATAATTATCCGTTAAATTACAAGATTGAGCTGTACATCCAGGAGTCATGTCTTTTGGATAA
>CESM01197287.1_pt1 | contig 12000 bp, 5 predicted proteins | sample 361421 | NCBI WGS metagenome assembly CESM01 (sample SAMEA2622219, study PRJEB7988) | marine metagenome | isolation source: saline water (ENVO:00002010), including | reverse complement strand
TGATCTTGCTGTTAGTGCAAGTGATCTTACAAATGATGCTGGTTATCTAACGACTTCGAGTTCTATTAATACTCTTGGTGATGTTACAATTAGTTCACCTTCTAATGGTGATGTACTATCATATAATGGTAGTGATTGGGTAAACTCACCAGCAACTATTACTGCTAAAGCTATCATTTCGGATGCTTCTCCCTCCAGTCCATCGCCAGGAGACATGTGGTGGAAGTCTGATGAAGGCACTATGAAAGTGTATTATGATGATGGTAATACATCACAGTGGGTTGATGCTTCTCCTGTGGGTGACCCATTTGAAAATGTATATGCTAGTATAGCATTTTTTCCTGGAGCAAATATTAATGAGGGTGCATTTGCTTACTCTCAAGCAACAGGTGCGATGTACTATTCCAACTCTGTAAGTTGGACCAGTCAAAGAGTCGTCACTACTAATAGTTCAACAACATCTGATTTTTCTACACTACTTGCCAATACACAGTTAACATATTCTATTGATGCGTTAGATTATACAACAGGTGGAACACAAGCATATAATGATGCTAGAAAAATAGTAAGACTTGCTGATTCTCAGGGTGTAACGAGTGATATTATTCTTACAGCGGGTACTGGACTATCAATTATTAAATCCAATAATGAAATTACATTCACAAATACGGTAACTGATACTACCTATGGCATCTCTATTGAACCAGGTGCTGGTTCTAACGCTACATTTAGACTAACTGATAGCGAGGGTGTTCTGGATGATATTACATTTGCTGGTGCTGACGGTCTGACTGTTGAGAATACAGACGCCAATACAATTACATTTAGAGCACCTGATATTACCACTCAGTTATATACTGATGAGAAAGCACAGGATGCTGTCGCTGCGATGTTTGCTAATGGCACACATACAAACATCACATTTACATATGATGATATTAACAATTCTATCAATGCTACGGCACAAGCAGGTGGTGGAGGTGGTGGCGGAACCACTTATGATTTAGTAGGTTCTAATACTAATAGCAATAATGCTATTATCACTTTATTAGATGCTAATAATAATCAAGATAATATTGAAATTACTGGTGGTGGTGGAACTGACGTTTCTTGGGATGGTCCCAACGAAAGAATTACTATTAGTAGCACAGCACCAGTTCAATCTGATTGGGATGCTACATCAGGATTAGCACAGATTCTCAACAAACCATCTATTCCATCCGCATATACATTACCTACTGCTGCAGCAGGAACTTTAGGTGGTATTAAAGTTGGTGCTAATCTAAGCATTGATGGTGATGGTATTCTTAGTGCTAATGCTGGAGGATACACACTACCATTAGCAGACGCAACAACTCTTGGTGGTATTAAAGTAGGATCTGGTTTATCTATTGATGGTAATGGAGTTCTAACTGCTACTGGTGGTTCTAGTGTTCCATCAATTCAAGATCTTTCTGGAACTACATCATCACTTGCTGCTGACCAATCAGGAGAACTAAATATTACAGGTTACAAAGCCTATTCGTTATTTAAAATTACTACTGATGCTGAGGCATGGGTGCGAGTGTATGTAGATGATGCGTCAAGAGATGCTGATACTACACGAAGTGAGGGAGAAGATCCTACTCCAGGTAGCGGTGTTATTTCTGAAGTGAGAACATCTGGAGCAGAATCAATTCTAATATCCCCAGGCATCATGGGATTCAATAACGATAATCCAAGAACGAATAACATTTATCTAACAGTCACTAATAGAAGTGGCGCAGCAACCACAATCACAGTTACCCTAACAGCACTACAGATCGGAGAATAATAAAGATGGCAATTTTAAAGTCAGTCGTTGATGTCAATAACGGCAACACTGGTTGGACTAAATCAGACGTAATGGATGCGTTAGAGACTGTGTTTGCTAACCTAGGATTTCATGGTGGTAGTAATTTTACGGGTGTTCCTCAAGCATTAATTAATCCAAATAATAATATTGGCATTAATGACCAATGGGCTCGAGCTGGTGGTTCTGGATATTATCAAGGTTATACAACCCATCGTTATGAAGTAACAGCACAGGGAACGACAGCATATAGATGGTTACAAAGATTTAATATTACTAGCTGGACTTATGCTTATAGTGAAACTAATGCAAATTATCCAAGCATGATTAGATATGATAATCATGGATTAAGTACAGGCAGAGAACTTCGCTGGGCTCCTGGAGAAGGTGATGAAGCTAAAAATATTAATGGACTAACTTTAAATACTCTTTATTACGTAATTGTAGTTGATCAAAATTACTTTAGGTTAGCAGCATCTCTTTCAGATGCTAACAATGGTGTGTATATCCAACTACCAAATGGTGGATATAGTAATGGATATTCTGCTAAATCTAGTAATATTTCTTATTTTAAAGATGATGACGTTGCGACATTTGATAATCGTACAATCAATATTGGATCAACCGATATTCTGGAAGTTACTCTAAGTGCTAGTGGCACTGGTAATTTTCATTTTTGTTATGATACAGATGACTATGATGCTAACAAGTACGTTGTAGAAGGATTGCCAGGACAAAGCACTAGTTACTGTCAGGATCCCACAGGAACTGGTGTTGATTCTGGTTCTATAACATGGGATACATTTGGTTATATTCAATCATATGCCGCTCAAACCGTATTGACATTTCATCCAACAGAAAATACAACAAATCCTGGTAGAAAATATATCTATGCTAGTGATACTAATTCTGCGATGAAAGGAGTAATTAATATTTTTCCAAAAGCTACAAACAGAGGGTACAATCCCGTCTTACCATTTTGGGATTATGAAGTTCCTCAAAATGGTGGCAGATCTGCTTTAAAAATTAGAGTGTATAGGCATCAAAACAATAGTAGCAGCTGGAGAGGAAAACTATCTGGAATGGAAATCATGAGTCAGGGTACTGGGTGGAGTGATAATGAAGCATTTACAATTCCTGGAAATCTAATTGGTGGAAGAACACCAGAAGAGGATGTTACTTTTGGAGTAAGAACAGATGGCGACATCAGTATTGGTGATGGCACGCCTGCTCTATCAACAACAACTTTAGGTGCTGGTTCTAATTTCTTCCAAAAAGCAGATGATGGTAGTTGGGCGATTTTAAAAAATGTTAATGATGCTTCTAAAACATATGGAACTACTTATTATTCATTTGGACTCGCTGATGATTCAAATAATGACTTAGTGTTTAATAGTGGAAGTGGATATCAGTGGGCAAATCTCAGAGGCACCAAGAAATCGAATGGTGGTAATGATGCTGGTAGATTTACAGGACAAACTGGACTGGATAAACTGGATGGTATTGGCAATTACAATCACCCAACAACTACTAGTTCTACTAGTTATTGGACAATCCCACAAATTGAATACTGTAGTAATTCTACTCCAACAGCATATCCTTTAGAGATCAGAGTCTATAGAGCACAAGCTCCACAAGATACTAACTTTGCTGTTATTCAATTCTGTCAAACTATTAATAATATTGTTCAACCTTATGGTGCCTTTACAATTTATAAAGGTGCTACATTCGGATCTAATGTTTGGGACTTTGATTATGTTTTTAATGGTTCACTGATGAAATATGACACGGATACAAGATCTATCAAATTAGTTCATACTTCAGCACATCCTACATATGGTTATTATTCAAGTGATCAAGGAACTAACGAAGAACCAGTTAGTCAGAACAGTATTGCTAGAGAAGCTTTCTATGGTTATTTGAGAGATCCTGAAAGTCCAGATGTATACACTTATAGTGAGTATAAGTGTAACATTGAAACAGATTCAAATAATGACCATGACATGTATCTGTACTATAGAAACAATGCTTATGATCAGTACAATGGAAATTCTATAGCATCAGAAGCAAACTACTACAAACCATTTAAAGGTTTACCAATCAACGAAAGAATGGTTCCATGTCCATACTACCTACCAGATGATTTTGTAATGCTACAAGTATCAACAACTCCTGGTCTAACACAATTTAGAACAGGTGATACTGTAACCATTGGTGGTACTGAAACATATGAAATTATTCGTGGTTCATATCAAACACAACAGAATGGTCTTGATGGTGTAGATAATAATTCTACAATTGGTATGTTGTTCTTAGCAAGGATTAGCTGATGGCATTAATAACACTTTCGGAAGCACCTGATGCTCCCATTGATGGTTTTGATGGAACCAAGTTGCAAGCAAATACTGCGACTGGTTTCATCTCAGCTGTTTATTCTTCTCTTGATAGGGTAACTGGTGAAGCAGGTACTCCCCAAAATTTTGACATTAATAATCTAGATTATTCTGGTCCTCTAAACAATCAACCATATCAGAAGCGTCGTCCTTCGCGTGGATTCCTTAGAGGTAGAAGACCATACTTTGGATTACTATTCCCACGAGGGTACTACAACAGATAACTAAATATATCTGAAAGGTAGTATCGTCTAGAAATGGCATTAGATTTTCCTGCATCACCAAATATTAACGACACGTATACATTTGGTGGTGTAACGTGGACTTACGATGGAACAACGTGGAAAGTTCTGGGAAGATTCCAGTTTACTTCTTCGGAAACTGATCCTATCTTTACTAACTCTCCTTCATTTAATATTCTTCAGCAGAATATTAACAACTGGAACCTAGCGCATGGGTGGGGAGATCACGGTTCTGCTGGATACTTAACGAGTTTTACTGAAACTGATCCTGTATTTACTGCTTCTCCTGTTGGTGCTGTTACCACAAATCAAGTTACTAACTGGGACACAGCATATGGATGGGGTGATCATAGTGGTGCTGGATATCTAACATCATACACAGAAACACAAACTCTAGATGCTGTTCTAGCACTTGGATCTACTACTGCTAGAGATATTACTACTACTGGCAAACTATATTACTCCAATAACTTTGCTGATCTAACAGCACTTAATGCGGTTAGTGCTTCTACTTATCATGGTATGTTCGCTCACGTTCATGCTGAGGGACATGGATACTTTGGACATGCTGGTGGTTGGACACAACTTCTAGATACTGGTTCTTCTATTGGTGAATTAGCAGATGTAGATTTAACCACATCACCATCCGCAAATGATGTTTTAGCATGGGATGGTTCTAACTGGGTTCCTTCTGCTAGTGCTGGTGGAGGCGGTGGTGCGAACGTAACCATCTCAGACACTGCTCCTGGTTCTGCTAATGCTGGTGATCTTTGGTGGGAATCTGACAAGGGACGCCTGAAGATTTATTATAATGATACTGATAGCACGCAGTGGGTTGATGCGTCTCCTCCACTCTCTTCATCTCTATCCTCTAACGCACCCACCACTGCTAGTTCTAATGGAACCGCTGGTGATATTAGATATGATGCTGACTATGTTTATATCTGCATCGCTACTAATACATGGAAGAGAGCAGCACTTGCGACTTGGTGATTCTAAATACTACGGAAGGAGCATCTTAAGAAATGGCAATTAATTTTCCCTCAACAGCAGGGCAGGCAACTGATGGAACATTCACTTATGTGGTAGCAGGTATCACCTATTCGTGGAATGGTGAGAGTTGGACTGCTGCTGGTGGTGGTGCTACTGCTACTGACAGAACTGTCTTTAGTGCTACCAACGCTGCTGCTTCTGGTGGTGGTTCACTAGCATATAATCCAAATGATGGTGTCTTTACACTCACACCTCCAGATCTTTCGTCTTATTTAACATCCACAGGAAATCTTAATACACATATTGATGTTAACCATGGAGTTCCTAGTGATGGTGATGTTCTTGCCTGGAACCAAGCAAATTTAAAGTGGGAAAACACTGCAGCAGGATCTGGTGGTGGATTAGATGCTGATACTTTAGATGGACAGGAAGGATCTTACTATCGTAATGCTACTAATATTAATGCTGGAACTTTAGGCACTGCTAGATTGAGTGGTACGTATCCAATTTCTATCAGTGGATCTGCCGCATCCATTCCAACACTTGGAGATGCTGGTAATGTTGTTGTTTCTCCTTTGGATGGACAAATTTTAAAATACGATGGAACTAACTGGGTAAATGCTAACTCTGCTAGTAGAAGACTAGTTACAACATATACAGCAGTTGGTATTCAACCAGATATTGCTACAGATATTTCTATTAGTACACCAAAAACATATGCTCTTTTAAAAATTGAAGTATCACATGCTTGCTGGTTGACTTTGTATTCGGATACCGTTAGCAGAACTGCTGACTCGACAAGATTAGAAACCACAGATCCTACTCCTGGTTCTGGAGTTCTTTCTGAATTGATTACTACTAGTGCTGCATCTCAAGCAATCACACCAGGAACAATCGCATTTAACGCTAGTGGTAGTGCCATTACATATGCTAAGATAGTTAATAAAAGTGGTTCTCAAGTAAACTTACAAGTCCAATTAACATTTGTTCCATTAGAGGATTGATATGTTAGATAAAGAATACGTTGTAACTCTCCATAAGTATGAAGATTTGGAGCAGTTTTATTCTGAAATGGAATCAAACAACTATGTTCTAGTAATGAAGCGTCCTATTAGTAGGAATACTCATTACATGATGAATGTTGTACAGGCAGATGAATTGAAACTGGATCCCAGAGTTATTGATGTATCACTAGCTAGTGATGTAGGACAGATACGTACACATGTAGTGAATAATGAACCCTATGTAGTGTCGGGAGAAGTTTTTAAAAATTCTGTTGTGCCTACAACTTTCAGTCACTTGTGGCATCAATGGGGACATGTTCATTGTGCTGGAGATCAAACACAAAGAAGAAAAACTCAATGGGGAGGATCTACTGGCACTGAAGTTGTAACAGATACTGTAGAAATTTATAGTAACGGTAAACATGTTGATGTGGTTATTGTTGATGATCCTATGTCATTTGATAGTGGAGAGTGGTATAGTCAACAAACCAATCAATCAAGATTTATTCCATATCAATGGTTTAATGACTTGAATGCTGTTGTTAATGGTGGTATTAGTATGCCAACTGGAGTTATTAATTACGGAGATAATGCTTCAACATCTCAGTACCATGGAAATCATGTTGGTGGAACTGTTGCTGGTCAATTTTATGGATGGGCAAGAGAAGCAAACATTTATAATTTAGCTGTCACTGATCCATGGCCATCTGGACAGCAAACTCCTCCACTATTAATTTTTGATTATCTTAGAGCATTTCATAGAGTTAAACCAGTAAATCCAGAAACAGGATTTAAAAATCCTACAGTCACTAATCATAGTTATGGTGGCGCAAGAACATTCAGTACACCATCTGAAACTATAGAATTTACTGATGTAACTCAAGTGCTTTATCGTGGAGTTTATTACGATCCTAGTAATCCTGGACCATCTGGATGGAGTGAAGCAGGTCTCATAGCAGACTTTGGATTGAGATTTGGATTGGAAGATTATCCATCTTATAGCGCCTCAGTTCAAGCAGATGTTGAGGACGCCATTAAAGAAGGTATTGTTATTGTCGGGTCTGCTGGTAATGATAATTTATTAGTAGCAGAACCAAATGATATTGATTGGAATAATACAGTAATAGGGAATGGAATTCCATCAAATCTTTATTATAATAGAGGTGCTTGGCCAAACAGTCCTGATAGTGGTGGCATTTCTGTTGGAGCACTACAGGATGATGAAAACTTTAAGAGATCTACATATTCAAACTTCGGTCCTGGTGTAGATGTTTTTGCTCCTGGAGACTTGATTCTTTCTGCTTATGGTAATACAGGATTTAACGATCCAAAGTATGCTCAAGGATCTGCTAATTTCTATGCGGCAATTAGTGGTACTTCAATGGCATCACCTCAAGTAGCAGGTATTATTGCGTGTCAAGCAACAGCAAAACAAAGATATTCTAATCAAGATGCAGTAACTTATATACGTAATACAAGTCTCGTGGGAGACATGACTTTTGATATTGCTGGTGGAGGATTTGATGATCCAACATGTAGAAAAGGTAGTCCAAATTCTTACGTTAGGATGGTCAACCCAAGACCAACAACGGGATATATTTTTCCTCAACTAAAAGAAAGGTCTCTTACTGGAGTGCCGTATGGTACTCTAGCAACTGCCACTGGAACATCATATCTAACATACCCAAGAGTTTCTACATTTAATAGACCTTCTCCTGGACCTACTGGTCCAACAGTAACAACTTATATCTTTACTGTTGGTAACAGTGGAGCATCACATTACACATTTACTGGAACTGATTCTACTACATCACATAGTAATGCATTAGATCCTACAATTACATGTAGTGTTGGAGATGTATTGGAGTTTAACGTGGGTGCTTCTGGTCATCCTTTCTGGATTAAAACTTCTGCTACAACAGGAACTGGAAATGCTGTTGCTGGTGTAATTAATAATGGACAAACAAATGCGACTATCACATGGGATACCAATGGGGTAACACCAGGAACTTACTATTACATTTGTCAATTCCACGGAGGAATGGTGGGACAGATCGTTATTTCCTGAGACATAAATAAACCAGAGCAGTAATATCCATTGGAAGTTAAATGGCTGATCGTTTTCCTTTAATCGTAAATGCAGTTTCTCAAAAAATTGAGGAACTGATCTCTGGTGATAATTTAGAACTAACTGGTAATGGAATTATTATCAACGGGGACTTGGGTTCTGGGAAGTATTTAAAGAGTAACGGAACTACTGTTCTTTGGGATAGTCCTGGAGATGTATATTTAAATCAATCTCAAACGATAACAAACAAGACAATCGAGTCTTCGTTTATCTCTGGAACTACAAATACGTTCACCAATATTCCAAACAGTGCTTTAAACAATAACGGAATTACTATTAATGGTAATCTAATTCCTTTAGGTGGTACTGCGACAACTCCAAATGACAACACAACATATTCTATCTCAGCAGTAGATGGAGTTGCTAATCAAAAAATTATTAGACTTACTGACAGTGGATCAGTAGTAGATGATGTATCAATTGCTGTTGCGTCATACACAGGAACTTTACCTAACGATCACAAGGTAGCGAATATTTATATTGATCGATCAGGAGATCAGATTACTCTGTCTGCTTCAGCAGAAGATAAAGATACTATTACTAGACTTGCTGCTTCTGGTGGTATTTTACAGTCGGGAGATATTACTTTTGCTGCTGGTGCTTTTACTACTGTCCAGCAATCTGGAGCAACAATTACTATTAGTGGTGAGAATGATAATACAGTTACTAGAATAACAGAAAGTGTTAGTGGTGGTGGAGCATTAGTAAGTGGTGATGTATTCTTTACTTCTGGTAGTACAAATTTAACTATTGCTCAAACTGGTAGTACATTTGAGTTTGATTCTGTAGATACTATTTCTAGACTTAGGGCTACTGGAACAAATGGTGGATCATATTTTTCTGGTGATTTTGATTTAATTCCTGGAACTAATGTTGATTTAGTTCAGTCGAACAATACAGTAACAATTAACTCATCGTTTACAAATACGATTACTTCTTTAAAAGAAGACGCCTCGGGTTCATTCCAAACTGGTAACGTTGTCTTACTTGGTGGTGGAGCTACAACAATTACTCAAGGAACAAATTCAAACGGAGATACTACGTTTACTTTTAGTTCTATTAACAGTGATACTGGTGCTTCACTGAATGCTAGTGGTGGTTTAATTTTACAAGGAACTGATTTTAGATTAAAAAACTATAGTAACTTAAATGATTCCACTGTAATGAAGTGGGATAATTCTAATGATCAATTAACAGATAGTATCATCACTGATGATGGATCAACTGTTACTGTGGGTGGTGACCTTATTGTTACTGGTACTACATCAACAATTGAATCTCAGACTGTTGTCATTGCTGACGCTCAAATTGAATTAAGAAAAGGTAGTAGTCTTTCTGGAACAGATGCTGGATTACAAATTAACAGAACAACAGATGCAGCGGGAACAGTAACGTCATTTAATTCTCTCTTGTGGACAGAGAATGGTCAGTATTGGAGAACTTATGATGGATCTGTTTCGCATAGATTAGTAACAGAAAACGAATCACAAACTCTCACTAACAAAACTCTAACCAGTCCTACATTAACAGATCCATTACTTGGAGCAGCAACAGCTTCAACTTTAAATGGTTTAATTGTTTCTCAAACAGTTAACGCAACGTTATCAATTGCTGCCAACAAAACTTTTACTTGTAGTAATACATTAACGCTTACTGGAACCGACACAGCATCTGTTAATTTTAATCAGGGTGGAACAGTAGCATATAGATCTGATAATTTATCTGTATTTGGTAATACAACCTCGTCACAACTTAGAGGTATGATTACTGATGAAACTGGTGCTGGATCTTTGGTCTTTAATACAAGTCCATCGATTACATCTAGTATAGTTACTAGTTCAAATAGTTTTGATGTATTCAATACAACAGCTACTACTATCAATGCTTTTGGTGCTGCTACAAATGTAAACATTGGAGCTTCTACAGGCACTACAACATTCTCAGGTAATGTAGCAGTCGATGGTAATACAACTTTAGGTAACCAAAATGGTGATACTATTACTGTCAATGGTGTTCTGAACTCTGAAAATAATGACATTACTGTAAGAGGAACTTCTTTAAACCCAATGAGAATTGGTAGAGGTAATAATGCTATTGCTTCTAACACGGCAATGGGTTACAATGCTCTCAACTCAAACACCACAGGATCTCAGAACACTGGTGTTGGATTTGAAGCACTAACTACAGTTAATGCTGGATTTGGTAACAGTGCTTTCGGACATAAGGCATTGAATGTTGTTGGTATTGGCGACTACAATACATCAGTCGGTAGAGATTCAACACTGAACTTGACTAGTGGTAACAACAATACTGCGATGGGTGTTGGTTCTCTGTCAGAAAATACCAGTGGAAATAACAACGTTTGTATTGGATACTTTGCTGGATTTAACTGTCTTGGTAGTGGTAACGTTATCATCGGCGCAGCACCAGCGGAGTCGAGTGCTGATGCAACATATCAACCACCATCTATCACAGGTGACAAGCAATTAGTTATTGGATCTGGTGATGGTTTGTGGGTTAGAGGTGATAGTAACTTCGATGTAACTATTCCTAAGAACTTTAACGTAGGTCAGAACCTAACAGTTTCAGGTAACCTTGTAATTAATGGCACAACAACTAGCATTAATTCAAATACAATTGAGGTAGATGATAAGACTTTAACGCTAGCAGCTGTAGCGACAATTCCTTCTGTTACTGGTACGGTAACTAATAACAACCTGACTATTACAGGTGTTACTCCAATGACTGGAATCATTGAGGGTATGTCAGTTGTTTCAAATACAGTTGGTATTGTTATCTCTGGAACGATTGCATCTATTAGTGGTAATTCTATTACTATGGTTAATGGTAGTACCGTAACTGGTACTGGTGCTGCTGATATGACCATTACTGGTCCTTCTGATACTTCAGCTGATGGTGGTGGATTGATTGTTAAAGGTGCGAGTGACAAGCAGATTACATGGACAGATGCTACTGATGCTTGGACTCTTACTGAGCACCTTGATATTCCATCGGCAAAAGAATATAGAGTTGGTAATGTTCTGGTTGCTAAGAATGGAGAGATCGGACCTACTAGTGGAACCTGGAAACTAAACGCAGGTGTTACCTCAGCAGACGCTAGTATCTTCAATTTTAATGGAACTGGAGCACTCAAAGTTCCAGTTGGTAATGATGCTGCTAGACCATCTAGTGGTAACGAAGCTCTAGGTCAAATTAGATTTAGCACTCAGGGTAATGCTAATATCTTTGAGGGTTATAACGGAAGTGCTTGGGCAAAGATTGGTGGATCAGCAACAGTATCGAGTGGAGCACCAGGAACTCAAAGTCAAGGAGACCTTTGGTATGATACCGATGATGGACGTTTGTTTATCTACTACGAGTATCAAGATGCTGGTAATAATACTGTAAG
>CESM01002800.1_pt1 | contig 12037 bp, 4 predicted proteins | sample 361421 | NCBI WGS metagenome assembly CESM01 (sample SAMEA2622219, study PRJEB7988) | marine metagenome | isolation source: saline water (ENVO:00002010), including | reverse complement strand
CGCTATTTCAGACGAAATAGGCACTACTCCAAACACTATTAGATTAGTTTTAGGAGTTTTGGGGATGCTACTTCTTGCTACGTCTTTAGTTAAAAAAAATAACTCTCACTTACCGATCATCGCCGCAAGCGGATGGGTTCTTCTAGGCATTTTCATATACCTTCAATCTCCCTATTATGTTAAAATTGAAGATTATGTATTGGTATTAATGACGGCTTCGGCATTACCTGGCGGCATTCTATTAGCGTATCTAGAGATTAAAGAAGAATACAGAAATCAGTCTCTAATCTGGTTCAGAGGAATGGTGGCTTGGGCAATGATCCCCTATTACTTAGTATATCTTGTACCTCACCTTAACGTCGCTTTCGTTCTCTTGACTGCACATAGCGCAGAATTAATGTTGGAATTTGTAGGACTCGGATCGTACTCAATAGGAGATGTAATGGTAAGCTTGGAAGACGGAGGCGAAGTCCCACTCTCAGAATGGAGTGGCAGTATGTGGATATTGACTCAACCACTAGGAGATGGAGGATTTTATGTCCCTATGTACTATTCAAACGGAGAAGAGGTCAATATTTCATTTATTTTGAGTTGTTCTGGACTTCAGTCAATGATAATATTTGTTGGAGCAATATGCGCCTTAGATTCGGTCCCTTGGAATAGAAGAATTCGCGGACTATTGATTTCAATACCAACAATATACCTGTTAAACACATTCAGAAACGCAGGTATTGTATGGCTTACTGAAACCTACCCCCAATGGTCTCTATTCAAACTGAATATGTTTGATTTCGCACACAGTTATGCGGCAAAAGGAGTTAGTCTCTTTGCTATGTTTCTGATGGCTATAGCTCTATTTGACTTATTGCCTGAATTACATAAAAACATAATGAAACTAATTCCTAAAAAATTAAGTCCAACCAAAGATTAGATTCCAGATCATCTTGTACGAAGGCGTTCATACAACTTACCTCGAAGAGGCATGTCATGTTCCCATGCAAATTCTTTCATGACTCTGAGAGCCTCTTTTTCAAGATCTGAATCACCTACGAAGTCGGTTACGTGGATTACACCCTCGCGTGTATTTGCCTTGAATGCTGCAATTGGTTCTTCGCGATGGAAGACAAGATAGGCAGACCCGAAACCAAACCGCTCTCGAAGTAAGCTACCATAATAATGTATTAACGGATCAGAAGGAGGTATCACTAGATCTCGAGAACGGGATATGTTACTAGATTCATCTAGAAGATCGAGTTGCCCCCAACATACGTCCTGCTGGTCATCAACAAGGAATCCTTTGATGAGAGTGCCATCTTCTTGGAATTCTCTCATTACATCAGATATCTCCTCCGCTGAGAAGGGGGAGCCTGCTAGTCTTTCCACTTGTTTCAACGTCAATACGGGGTAGTTTTCGACAAGGTTTTGGAGATAATCTCTCTTTACCTCCCATAAATCAGAATCGCGAATAGGCTCTACAGTCTTGAATCCACCACGGTAATCTTGTACTAAATGACCACTTCGTACAAGTGGAGAAATTAATTTACGGAATTCCGCCCTTCGCATTGCATGACGTTCCATAAATATTCCAGGATCATGATGTTCACGGAAAAATTGGAGAATGTCTTCATCTTCTTCTGGAGCAGAAACATTTCTAATTGTGAGAAGAGTTTGGAAATGATTCATACGAGCCCAGACTAAATGACCTCGTAAGTTAGTTCCTTGATGTAAACGATGGGCTGCAGCCATAGATTTAAGATCTACACGGAACATTTCGCATCGCCCTCGGAGAGCAAAATCATCTCTTAATTCGTTAATGTGCTCCAGGGCCATAGTCTCGTTTTCATGTCGACTCTTCTGATGTAAGGAATGATGATGGAATAGGCTTCTATTAATCTGTTTCCGAGGCATTGGTTGAACAACTCCTCCTCGAATATAGCGTTCACCATCGCCCATTGATTGGAAACCAAGACCTGCAAGTATCTGCTGAACATTATCATCACAATCATGAACAGGGACGCCGTTAAAAGCATGAATTACTGAAACGTCAATTAGACGATCTTTGTAATTCTCAAGTAATTCATTAAATGTATCTTTGAACTCATCAAGATATGAATGAGGTATGTTGATATCTTTAATTTCAAGATAATCATTTACAATGAACATTAAAATTCTACCAACTGGATCTACTCCCTTGAATACTGGATGATACCAACCCTGCTTGAGGATCAGTCGGACTTCTTGAATAAACCTAGAACAAAATGGATCTGATTGAGAAAGAATACGCATTTGTCGATCTTCAGCCATAGGAGAAATTAGTTTCTCTGCATCTTTGTGGCTTGAATAATAATCAGTAGGATCTGGCTGAAGTGCAACAACTCTAGCTATCTTACCAGCATTTTCAAGATCCCTTAGAGTCTCTGCTAATTCTTCAACAGGTCTTGATACGAAGAATCTTAGTGTATGCAGACGGACAGGCCCTATCCTCTCAATTAATGACTTAACAGCAGTTCCAAAATCCATTGGTTTTATCCTATTATGAAGACGGTGGAATATAGCAAGAGAGCGCTTTCTATTAGGTAATTCCACATATTTCTTTCCAATGATTAGTTGTCTCTCCAGATTTCCTAAAGCACTTTTAAGAGATCTCTGAATATGAGCATTGTCTTTGCCTTTTGGATATCCATCAAACAGTTCTGCTCGACTCATACCCCCTTTAGGAATCTTATCTAATAGTTCTTCTTCAAGTGGCCCTAACCAAGGATCTCCACGTAACCCTAGGACTAATGGGATTTGGTCTTCCATAGTATATCCAACACGATTATGTAACAATCTTCCATTGATTATATCAGGATCATGTTTGATATCTTTCCAGTCTCTAAAACGATAGTCCTTAACCCGGTGTAGAAGTTCATCTCGACGTTGTACAAGTAACAAATTCCTAATCGCTTCGGAAGGTTCAGTAAATTTTTCAAAGGATTTGTTTAGAATTAGCGTCTGTAGTGTTCGATAATCAACAACATCAACTTTCCCTCCAGTTATTCTATATTCATCAACACGGAGGATATACTCTCCGTCCTCCGTCTGTGTGAAGAACCCTATAGATACTAGATTGCGCATTTCAAGTTCTTGGAGAACAGCTTCTACTTGGCCACGTGGAAATGGAAGACGATCCGCTAAAATATCCAATTTCTGGGGGCCTTCGGAACCTAACATGTCCAAAAGTTTCAATCTTAAACAATCCATTGGGTCTGAAAGATGAGTTTCCTTCCACTCAGAGGGCTTGCCATTAGCAAAATCCACACCCATCTCATAGGTCAAACCACCAGTGTATAACTCCCTAAGATCTTCCATCTCAGATGCGCCAGAAACCGCAAGACACCCTAGTGTCCCATGCACCCCTGCCATCCTCTCAGAAAACCACTTGTCATCAATCTGGGAATGACCCGTATTACGGACCTTTGTTATCAGACCTCTTTCTGCTAATTCATATATCCATTCACGTATCTTTTCAATATTTACTGATTTTAATTTCTCACTATAAAGTGGATGCGTCAAAGACTTTTCAAGCCCACCACCCATATCCATTAGACGTAATAAACCAATTGCTGAGTCTGGAATAGCTACCTTGTCTTGATAATATTGTGCAAGGTTCTCTCTATCGAGATCTGTGGCTAAAGAACGTGCACCTAATAGACGACGGAGAATTTCCGGATCTATGTCTTTGATCAAATAGGCTCGAGTTCGTAAACTCAGTAAATCTTCAAATGATGACATGAACAAAGTCATACCTAATGGGCTGGGCATCTTTACCTTGCGATGTACAATACGAACATCTTCTTCATCCATACGACTAATGAAGTCGGATAATTCATTCATCTCAAGATCCATATTCATAATTTCATTCATTGCTTCTCTAATGAGAACGGAATCATCCATCTGACGATGTTTTCTGAGTATCTGTTCAGCCTTATTTTGGAATTGTTTTGGGCTTACCTCATCGGCTCCAATTCTACGAGGATTTAGCATACTGCGACTAGACACCTCTCTGAATCTCTTAGCGAATAATTGAGAGTCCAGCATGTACCTTGTTAGAACTTCACGACTTGATCCGTCGCGGAATAATTCAGGTATTTTCTTAATCTCGACTTCGTGGCTTAACTTGATCATGAAACCATTCTCATCAAAGGATATTTCATTTATTATTATATTATCACGTACTGCTATCCCAGCGAAAAGATATCCTAATGCTAAGTTGAATGCTCGACCCCTACAAGTTGTAACAATATAGGTTGGTAAAGGAGATGTTTTGATTTGTTCGACTATTATCCGATCTTTACTCGGTACCTGGAAAGTAGTGGCACAATGTTCATCTAGATAATTAGCTAAAGAATTGGCAACTGGTTTGTTCAGACCATATACCTCAGTAAGGATTGGTCTAACATCACGCTCCATTCTATTTTGAATAGCGGCTTTTTCCAGAATGTCTAGAACCTCAAAACTCAATTCATTTGTTCTGCTATTGGCTTCACCAGCCCAAGAAGGTATAGTCGGTCTATAGCCAGTTGCTGAGGTTACATTTACTCGTGTACCTTGAACACTAGAGACTCGATAAGTAGAGCCGCCGAGAAGGAATACATCTCCATTACGCAAACTAGCTACGAAGCCACTTGATAATTGCCCTACAAGTGTCCCATCAGCAGTAAATACAAGATAATTATTGTCAGGTGCTATAGTACCTATATTTGTAAAATAAATCATTTGAGCATAACCACGCTTTCCAAATCTATTCTCTTCCCAGTCGACCCAAATTCGGCGTTCTTCTTCTAATAAGTCTAGAACTTCGATATAATCATCATAAGGAAGATTTCTATATGGCCAAGATCTGATGACTAACTCATACCCGTCATCAATGTCCCACTCTTTTATTATAGTCAGACCAATCAAAAATTGGGCTAAAACATCTAGGCCATTTTGAGGGAATTTCAAAAGATCCATTGAGCCCCTTAGTATTCCATTCTGTAATGCAACAATCTCAAGAAGATCTTGAGGCGAAGTAGGTAGTAATCGAGCACGTGGGAGACCCCCTACTTGATGTCCTGCTCGACCGATTCGTTGAAGTGCAGTTGCTATAGAACCAGGACTGCCTACTTGAACAACACAATCTACAGAACCAATATCAATACCCATTTCGAGAGAGGAGGAGGAAACAACACATCTTAATTTTCCATATTTCAACCGTTGTTCAACGTCAAGACGAATTGCCTTGTCCATGGATCCATGATGACCTTCAACACCTGCAGTACCAGCTATTTTCAGTTTTTGAACAACAGTTTCGGTCATTTGTCGTGTATTTACGAAAACTAAAGTTGTCGTATGTGCTTCAACTATTTCTTTTATCCTCTCAACATTATGCTCCAAAATTTCCTTCACAGGTAATGAAGAGAATCTTGGCGTAGGCAATATTATGTCTAAATCAAGCCTTCTTGAACCTGATACCTTAGCTATGCAGACTTTCTGTTGATCACCATCACCTTCTCTTGAGTCACTAGAAACTAGAAACTCAGCAACATCCTCAAGTGGCTCCATAGTTGCAGAGATACCAATCCTCTGAACTTCTGAGTCAATCACGCTATCCATTAAAGAAAGACTCAATGAAAGATGTGTTCCACGTTTAGTTGGAACAAGAGAATGCATTTCATCGATAATCATCCAGCGTAATTCACTAAGAAGTGGTCTAAATCTCTTTGAGGCTAATGCAAGACCAAGAGATTCTGGTGTTGTTATAAGAATATGAGGGGGTTTTCGCAACATTCTTTCTCTTTCTTTCTGAGGAGTGTCTCCAGTTCTCAAACCAACAGTAATTTCTTTGGCTCGACCGGGGAGATATTTTTCACGGATTTCGGTAAGTGGGCCAATTAGATTCTTCTGGATATCGTTGGCTAATGCCTTTATTGGTGAAATGTAAATACAATGTACGTGCCCCTCAAGTCCACCATCGAGAGATTTTCTAACTAAATCATCAATTATGGATAAAAATGCAGTTAGAGTCTTACCAGATCCAGTTGGAGAACATAGAAGTAAATGCTCTCCATTAAGAATATGGGGTATAGCAAGTTTTTGTGGATCGGTAAAGTCGGGAAATTTGTCTTTAAACCAGTTTCTCACTGGTGGCGAAAGACTCTCAAGTAATTGCTCAGTTTCCCAAGCTTCCTCTAGATACTCGATTCTAGGCATAACTTCACCGCGTACTACGTCTGGTCAGCGGACTGATAATGTAAATGAATACTTCTATACGCAACTATTGAACAAAATCAATGATATGATGCTTCAATATTAATAAAAAATGCATTTATGGGTAAAAAAAGTATGTTTTCACTATTCAGAATAGGTGGTGTTTTTGAATTAAATAATATATTTGTGAGGATGGCTTGAAAGACGAGTGTCGATTCCCCTGTTTGTTAACATGAGTGAGGGAAGGCGACTCGAGAGATTGAGTTCTATGCTAAGACGTAGAGGTATAGTACTCCCTGCTTTTGAAATCTATGGAGGAGTTTCTGGCCTTATTGACTATGGCCCAGTTGGCGCTTCTATTCGGAGAAGAGTTGTAGAACTTTGGATCGATCACTGGCTAAGCCAAGGAGACATAGTAGAAATAGACTCACCCACAATTACTCCTGAAGAGGTTCTAGTAGCTAGTGGCCATGTTGGTGAATTCAATGATCTGATGACTGAATGCAGATCATGTGGCTCGGCTTTTAGAGCAGATCATGTTGTTGGAGATGATTCTGAAACAATGAGTAAAAAGGAAATTGACGATGCTTTATCAAATGGCGTAATTTGCCCTTCATGTTCTAAGTCAGAATGGACTCCAAGTAGTCCAATGAATTTGATGTTTGGTACAAGAATAGGGGCTATGAGTTCTGGAAGAACTGCCTACATGAGACCCGAAACCGCACAGGGTATGTTCATGTTATTTCCCTCACTATACAGGCACTTTAGACAAAAGTTACCATTTGGAGCAATACAAACTGGAAAGGGATATCGTAATGAAATTAGTCCAAGACAGGGTATGGTTAGACTAAGGGAATTCAATATGGCTGAATTAGAATATTTTATCGATCCAAAAGACCCCCCTGGGTATTCTGGAAGAGACGATATTGTAACTCTAATACCAGACCCAGAAAGTAAACACTCTGGTGAAAAGAAAATCCGCTTTATTGAGGCCCTAGATAAGGGTATAATACGACATCAAACTGTTGCCCAGTTCTTATCTAGAACTTGGGATTTTCTGATTAAAGTGGGTATAGACCCACAGAAAATAAGATTTAGGCAACACGCTAATACTGAAATGGCACATTACGCATCTGATTGTTGGGATTGTGAAATCAAAGGAGAATATGGATGGATAGAATGTGTGGGTATAGCCAACAGAACTTGTCATGATTTAGAAAGTCATGAAAACGCATCGAAAACGAATAGTCTTCGAGCATGGAGAAATTTTGAAGAAACTCGGATTGAAGAGAAAGTAAAACTCGTCCCCAATGGTTCTGTCATAGGCCCGATGCTACGCTCAGATGCAAAAGAAGTCGTCTCAATTATCGAACAATTTACTGAATTGCCCGATAAAATTCCATTTGAGGTTACTCTATCTGATGGAAGGCATGTCTCAATCACAAAAGAAATGGTTGAAAGGCGTTTAGAAACTATATCTGTTAATGGAGAATGGTTTATTCCTCATGTAATTGAGCCAGCTTTTGGTATAGATCGTATAATTTGGCACATACTAGACCACGCGTATGAAGAAGGTGAAAAGGAAGGTGAACCATATACATACCTGCGACTTGCCGAAGGGATTTCTAACGTTGATTGTATAGTACTTCCACTATTTGATAAAGATGGAATGGGAGAACTGGCCAAAGATTACCTACAACAGATTAATTCTATACCAAATATAAAATCAGATATTGACCTTAGTAAGTCAATAGGAAGAAGGTATGCAAGAGCTGATGAAATTGGAATCCCTTGGGCAATCACAGTAGATCATACCTCAATAGAAGATGGTAGCGTCACCATAAGAAGAAGAGATGATCAAAAACAAGTTCGTGCTGGAATTACAGATGTTAAAAAACATCTCAGGGATAGAACTATGAATTCTCTTTTCTAAAATAAAGTGCCATTAGATCAAGAATCTTCAAGAGGCTCCTTGTTTAGAGTTTGTATGTGAGTGACGGCGAAGGAGTTGAGGACTGGACTGAGAAGTATCGTCCAAAAGAAGTCGCCATGATGGAAGGGAACGAGCCTCAAATGCGGATGATTGCTCAATGGCTTGAAAGATGGATGAATGGAAAAAACCCTAATAAAAAGGGATTAATGCTATCCGGACCACCTGGTGTAGGAAAAACTACTCTGGCAAAAGCTATAGCATCTGAAAAAGGATGGAACATTATTGAATTAAATGCTTCAGAAGAAAGGAATGCTGCTGCGATAAGGAAAGCAGCCACAAGAGGATCTCAACATATTTCACTATCCTCATTTTCATCTAATAGCCAATCATCTAAGACCATAATATTACTAGATGAAGTAGATCATCTATCAGGAGGATTTGGGAAATTAAGTGATGAAAAAATCGACAAAATTATTTCTCCAGAAGAAGAAAAAAAATTATTGATCAAAGGAGATTCTGGCGGGAAAGCAGAATTATTGAATCTTCTAAAAATAACTGAACACCCAGTCATAATGACTTGTAATGACCCAATGAGATTATGGGGCAGAGGAGGTGAATGGAGAAGAAACAGAGACAGAGTTATGAGATTGGCTGAGAATATTAAATTCAAACGTGTTGGGAAGGTGCAAATGAGAAAGATAACACATAGAGTATTAGATGGCGAAGGGATGAGTATGGATCCAGAAGCAATTGAAATCCTAATCCATGATAACCCCGGAGATCTAAGGGCTTTGATAAGAGACTTACAAGCCATCTGTGCATTGGCTGAAGGACATATAGGGGCAGAATTAGTGAAAGAACTGATGGACGTTTCAGGACGAGATGTTCAAATTGATGTGTTTTCAGCAATGAAAGATATTTATCAGTCTAGATCTGGTAAAGATGCTAGTATAATGTTGATGAATACTGATAAAGATCCTGAAGAAATGCTTGCATGGTTTGCATGGAACAATCAGTCTGTTTTTGAAGCTGATTCCTTAGAAAAAATATCCAATGCAATGATTTTAGCAGATAAATCTCTTGCAACTAAATTCACAAACAGAGCATATAGGAGTTGGTATTGGGGATCAGTTCTAACTTCTCAAGCAGCAGTATCAAATCCCCTCAAAGACCCAGGGTCACCACCGTATCTAGCCTTTCCAAATTTTTTAAGAAGAGGAGGAGAAACTTGGAGAACTTCGAATTTAATCGAATTTTTAGCAGGATCACTTGGTTCAAGTAAAGCCGCAATAAGAGAAGACATCTGGCCATACCTATTAGCAGTTCATGATGAGAATCTGAATGGAAACCCTAATGATTTTTCTCTTTCTTTGAAACTAGGTCTGAATGTAAATGATCATCTGGCTCTTTATGGAATTCCTAAATCTTCAAGAGAAGGGAAAAAAATCATTGAAAAATTTGAGGGTGAATTAGAAAATGACATTATACCTGAAACTGTAGAGAAAGAAGTTGTTGAAGAAGAAGACCCTAAGGATCTGTCTACTCAATTCTCTCTTGATTCATTCTGATTTCGACCATGTTCTAGGATGTAGTAGTACTAAAACAGTAAGTAATTCGAGACGGCCAAGCCACATCAGTAATGTTGCTACAAACATTGATGGTTCACTCAGAGAGGCCCAAGTTTCCGTAGGACCAAAAGCACCTAAAGCCGGACCTGTATTACCAAGAAGAGATACAGATACTGAAAGGATATCTTTCATTTCTAATGATGGCTCAAAAAGGGAAAATGTCAGCATAGATGCTGTTACTATTACTGCCCAAGAACTAATCATACCGAGTACCATCCAGACAGTCCTTTCTTCTATTATTTCTTCATTAAAGCGTATGGCTACAACTTTTCTTGGTTGAATAATTCTAACAATCTCTCTCTTTGCAAGTTCGAATAAGATCCTAATTCTGAGTACCTTTAGACCACCTCCTGTCGATCCAGCTGAAGCACCAATTATCATAAGTAGAAGTAATATAAATTGACTAAATACAGGCCAATTAGCGAAATTTGCAGAAGAATAACCAGTACTAGATATTGAGATTGATTGGAATAATGTGTGCCTTATCGATTCCAGTAAACCAAGATCTTCTGAACCCGAACGATAAATATTGAACGCCATTGCTAACCAAGCAACAGTAAGAATAAGGAGGTAAGACTTGAGTTCTTCATCTTTCAATGCTTCAGATGAACGACCCATCATGATAAGATGAAGTATACTGAAATTAATACACGTAAGAAGCATGAAAACAATCAATATGGACTCAATAGTTGCAGAGTTAAATGCCATTATTCCAGCATCACTAGTTCCAAATCCACCAGAAGGGAGAGTCGTTAAAGAATAATTTACGGCATCGAAAGCATTCATACCTCCAACAAAATATAGTGCACCCATCTCAATTATCGTCAATAGTGTATATATTAGCCACAGTCTACGTGCTGTAGACTGCAATGTGGGTCCTAAACGGGAAAGCGTAGGACCTGTAAGTTCTGCTCTAGCAAGAGACATTCCGCCCCCCAAAACTCGAGATAAAATCAGTAAACCTAGCATAATAACTCCCATTCCACCTAACCATTGAGTCATGCTCCTCCAAAGAATAAGTGATTTTGATTGAGATGCAATACAATCTGAAACTTCAGTTGTACAATTTGGACTGGTGTTAAAATCTATTACGCTGGCTCCAGTTGTAGTAAAACCGGACATTGATTCAAACCAAGAATGTAATCCTCCATGCAATAATTGTGTGAAAGTTGCTTCTCCAGAGTAGAACTCTAATGGCCCATAAAACATACCACCCATCCAGAATGGAATTGCACCTATTAGAACAATAGGGGGCCATGCCAATGCAACTGCCGCAAATGCCTCCCTATCTCTTATTAATCGATTATTTGATTGGCTATTATAGCCGTAACGTATCAAACTCTGACTTAATATTAATGCAATAATAAAAGTAATCAGATATGTCTTCAGTACGAAATCAAGTCCTTCTCCAACCCACCACCAGGAATAAATTCCAACAAAAACTAGAGGGGCTGAAAAAATCCTAAGAGTCCAGCCAATTACGAGTCCTATTATATCCCAGCGCATAGTTCTGCACCCCAAGAAAAGATCAAATCTCCAACGCCTTTTCAACTCTCTTCAAATCATCTCTATGAAGGAAGATTAGAACCTTATTTCCAGCAGAAAGAGTATCTACATTATTTGGTGTCAAAATTTTAATGATTCCATTTTCATCCTCACATTCAACCATGACTATCCGACATGAAAGGCGCTTCTCTGCATCTTCTATAGTACAGCCTAATAGGTCTGATTTGTGGCTTAAATTGGCCGAAATTGAAATTATACCCGGTATTGTAGGAATCAATTGGTAAGCTCCTGGGACATTCATGTGGATTGATTTTAGAACTGAAATTACTGTTACGTGTCTCCTACTAACAGGTCGAGTAATTCCGATTCTATGAACGGCTTCAACTAAAGCTCGATCTTTGAGGATTAAACCAGTTCTAGGAACTCCCTTATCTTTAGCACTCATAGAAATTGCAATATTGAGGTTATCATCTTCTAGAGCAGCAATTGCAACATGATGAGACTCTATACCTAATTCCTTCAATAATTCTTCATCCTGGGGATCACCGTGAATTACATCAAGACGTTTGCTATTACCTACAGAAGACCCCACTAACTCATTTGCAGAATCAAGATCCGGATCTACGACTACTACTTCAGCCCCTTGAGACAAATAATGTGAGGCTAATTTAACTCCGTACTGTGAGGCCCCAAATACAGCAACCATAGGAGATTCTGGCCACATCGGATCTTGAAGACC
>CESM01131824.1_pt1 | contig 12038 bp, 11 predicted proteins | sample 361421 | NCBI WGS metagenome assembly CESM01 (sample SAMEA2622219, study PRJEB7988) | marine metagenome | isolation source: saline water (ENVO:00002010), including | reverse complement strand
GCATGCAAGGTATATTGAAGCGCCCAGAAGTGCAATAGGTGAAATACCTTGACGGTATTGACTGTTTTCAACAGATTGAATTATTTCTTTTGCCTCAGTCTCTACATTCTTTGGTAGGGCTAATTTTTCTGTAAATTTGGGTAAAAAAGTTATACTACTTGAAATGTTAATTTTAAGCTTTAATTTTCTCTTAATTAAACGGTGAAGCTTACTTAATTCATTTCTATTCAAACTACAAATATTTGCAATTTCATCTAAAGTTATTGGTAAATTGTTTACTCTGCATGCTGTAAAGATTGAAGCTGCAGCTACCTTTTGCGTGCTTCTTCCCCTTACAATGCCCTTCTTAGATGAACTAGAAAAAATTTCTAATCCCGATTCCATAACCTTGTTATCAAGTTTTAGCAATTCGGATATTCGGTCTATCTCTTCAGAAGCTAAAAGAATATTCTTACCTAGAGAAACATTTGTTCTAATTTCATTTTGCCATTTCAGTACTGTCCTAGAATTTGTGGTCGTGCTGACTTCTTTAGCTTTTGTTTTAGTTGTTTTTGCTGGTTTATATTTCATCCATTGTGGGCCAGAGTCAAAGATTAGACTACATGAACTACATGACATGATGCCGTCACCTTCTGAAACTATTTTTTCATTATTACATTCTGGACATTTCATTTTTTGTATACTTCCCTGCCAATAATTTTAGTTATTCGCATACCTTTGTTTGCAGCTATAGCTAGATATGGGTCATTTACAGGTCCAAAAATGTTGACTACTCTTCCAATTACTCTTTTTTCAGTATCATAAATTTTGGTGTTTTTTGGGACTTTCTTATCTGTATTAACAATTGCCAGATTTCTTGAGTTCAAATGTGACACTCGTCCAACACACTTCATTATTTAGCTTTTTTAAACTAGTATTTAAAGTTTATGTTTTTTTCACAATTATAATAATTCCTTCCAGAAGAAGTTATCGTTCTTGGATAGTTCGTATTTGCTCCTCATAATTCTCTCATTTTTCACTGTTTCGATTTCTACATCATTATATTTTATGTCAGTTAATGTTAGAAATTCAGCTTTAGCCATAGTGAAATCTATTTTCTCGCCACTAAGTCCTTTTTCTATGTCGTTAAGATATTTCCTTCCGTATGTTACGTCTGAAGCTGCTCCGATCATTTTTCTAACTTGATGCCAAAGAAATGATATGCCTTTAATTTCACACATTATTACTTTTCCTCTAGAAGTAACATTTATTTCTTTTACAGTTCTTCTTGTATCTACTATATCAGCATCTAAAACTCTTGCAAAATTTGTGAAGTCATGTTTTCCAACAAAGAGTTGCATAGCCTCGTTAAATAATTCCTTATTCTCTTCATTAAACACGTAATATCTGTATTTTCTCTCCTTAGCAATTCTAGGATTAAATTCTTTTTTTACGTCAGAAAATCCAGTTATCCATATAGGATATTTTTCAAGTCTTTCAATAAATTCTCCAACATATTCTTTACATCTCCGATTTGAGGCAGTAGTTATGATATTACATGTAGCATTTACGCCCCTGTCTGTTCGACTCGCGAATAAAGGATTTGAAGAACCCAGATTTTTGAGGATGCTCTTTACAACTCCTTCTACAGTTATTACGTCTGGTTGAATTTGAGATCCATGAAAGGCGCTACCGTGATATGCTATTCTAAATAAATTGGCAAACTTACTCATTAACTAAATAATTTCTTCTAGAGTATCTCCAAGTTTGGCAGGATTATCAGTAACGTGTATGCCTGCTCTCTCCATTGCTTTCATCTTTTCTCTTGCGGTACCTTTGCCTCCAGAAATTATAGCTCCCGCATGCCCCATTCTTTTACCTGGCGGAGCAGTTCTTCCAGCTATAAAACCAACTATTGGTTTTGTAACATATTCTTTAACATATTCAGATGCCAATTCTTCTGCATTTCCTCCAATTTCTCCGATCATTATCATGGATTTTGTTTGTGCATCATTTTCAAAAGCCTCTAAACAATCAATAAAATTTGTTCCGTTAACAGGATCGCCACCGATACCAACGCAAGTTGATTGTCCTAATCCCTTCTCAGTCACTTGATTTACGGCTTCATACGTTAAAGTACCTGATCTCGATATTATACCGACATCTCCTTTTCTATGAATGTGACCTGGCATTATTCCTACTTTACTTACTCCAGGAGTTATCAGTCCAGGACAGTTTGGCCCAATTAATCGGGTTTTAATAGGTTCTAAATACTTCTTAACCTTAACCATGTCTAATGCAGGAATTCCTTCAGTTATTGCAACGATTAGCTCAACACCAGCATCTGCAGATTCCATGATTGCGTCAGCTGCAAATTGGGGAGGTACAAAAATACATGATACATTTGCCCCATTATCAACAGCGTCACTTACAGTATCCCATATAGGGACTCCAAGTGTCTCTTGACCACCTTTACCAGGAGTAACTCCACCTATTACTTTAGTCCCGTAATCTAACATTTGCTCTGTATGGAATTGTCCATTTTTACCGGTAATACCTTGAACTATGACTTTACTTTTTGAATCCAACCAGATACTCATGATTTCCCTCCTACAGCGCTTACAGATTTCCTTGCTCCGCTATCCATGTCATCTGCTGTAATCAAGTCTAAACCTGATTCAGATAGCATCTTCTTACCTAAATCTACATTAGTTCCTGCCAATCTAACAATCAAAGGGATATCTAATTCAATTTCTTTTGCAGCAGTTATAATTCCTTCAGCAATGAAATCACATCTCATTATTCCACCGAAAATATTTACAAAGATGGCTTTTACTTCAGTATCAGATAAAATAATCCGGAATCCTTCAGCAACTTGTTCAGCAGTTGCTCCACCTCCAACATCTAAGAAATTCGCGGGCTCACCACCATGTAATTTGATAATGTCCATGGTAGACATTGCTAAACCAGCACCATTTACCATACAACCAATTTCTCCATCTAATTTAATGTAGTTTAGCCCAGCTTTTGTAGCTTGAGATTCAAGTGGTTCTTCTTCATCCAAGTCCCTTAATTTTTCAATATCTGTATGTCTAAACAAGGCAGAACTGTCAAAATTTATTTTCGCATCAAGGGCAATTACATCATCATGAGAAGTTACGACTAGTGGGTTGATTTCAACAATCGAGCAATCAAGTTTTATGAATAGTTCATACAAGGTGGTAATAAATTTACAACAGGAGCTAACCTGCCTACCTTGAAGACCCAATCCAAATGCAATTTTTCTTGCTTGCCAATTTCCAATGCCTGTTATTGGGTCTGCGTAAACTTTCAGAATTTTTTCAGGTTCTTTAATTGCAATTTCTTCGATTTCAACTCCACCTTCAGTTGAAGCCATTACAACCGGTAAATCCCTTTCTCTATCTAGAACTATTCCTAGGTAAAGTTCTTTTGCTATGTCACATCCTTCCTCAACATAAACTTTTCTTACCATTACTCCGTCGGATGTGGTTTGTGGAGTTACTAGTTTAGAACCGATTAATTTGTCAGCAGCTTCATAAACTTCATCAGTAGTTTTACAAAGGATAATTCCTCCGCCTTTGCCTCTTCCTCCAGCATGCACCTGAGCTTTTACAACCCATATGTTTCCTCCTAATGTTTTGCATGCTTCAGCTGCCTCACTAGCATTTGTTGCAAGAACACCTTCTAAAGTTTTAACATTATAATCCTTAAAAAGTTGTTTCGCTTGATACTCATGAATGTTCATATTATATTACACACAGATTGGGGTTTAATACTCTAAGCCATAATTTTTGCTATGTAAAGATTTAAATAGAACTCAATCTGGCGCCAATAGTAGGTTAATTATGGCAAAGAAAAATCCAGCACATATGTTTCGCGGAAAGAAGAGAGCTTACACACGTAAGGAATATATTGGCGGTGTTCCAGCTAGTCGTATAACACAATTTGATGTTGGTGATAAAGTTGCGGATTTTTCAGTAGAAGTCACACTTTCAGCTAAAGAAGAATGCCTTGTGAGACATAATGCACTTGAGTCTGCAAGAGTTACAGCTAATCGTTACATACAGACTCATGCAGGTAGAGATGGTTATCATCTCAAGGTCCGTACTTATCCTCACCACGTTTTAAGGCATAATAAAATTGCTCAAGGCGCAGGAGCAGATCGTGTTTCTATGGGTATGAGAAAGTCTTTCGGAAGGACAGTGGGTACTGCCGCTAGAGTGAAGTCAGGCCAAAAATTAATCACTCTTAGAACTTCTGATGAATTTACTTCTGAAGCAAAAGAAGCTCTACGCAAATCATCTCACAAGCTTCCAACGCCTTGTAATATTGTGGTCAACCAAAAATAATGGCTGAATTAGTTAAAAAATTAAAATTACCGAAGCCAGATGGATTTCTTTATTTTGTTGAAGACGACTGTTCAGTTTGGAAGCATAAAGGAGGACATAAAGAATTGATTTCAAAGGGTTCAAATGAAAGAGAGAAAGGTTATCTTTATTTTATTGATGTTAATGGAGACTTGGCACGAAGAATTAATCCCCAGGAACGAGATGTTGAAACTAAAGAATTATTTAAGCCAGGAACACAAACAGTCAAGTAATTTACCAAAACTTCCACCATGATCTTTTCATTGTCATCTTATCGTTTTGCATTTTCTTAGCAAGGTTAGGATTAACTTCAGACATTGCTTTCATTATTACCATATCTAAACTACGATATGCTATTTTTCCTGCAGGATTAATATTCATTAGTTTTTGAAGTATTTGTGTGGGAATCTCACTGACTAACTTGAGTCTATCTTGGTCGAATTCAATGCTTGCTGAAGCTTCAACATCTTCCCCTGTAGCGTTTGATAAAAGACTAGACAGATTAGTTTCGTTATCTTTTTCTTTTTCTCTGAACCATGTTGCAAAACCAGATATAAAAACATATTCACTTATTACCCACTCGGATAAGCTTTTTAACTCGAAATCTCGCTGAACTTTTCCATTTTCGTTCCAATATTTACTTACATGATTAATAAATTTTTTTTTAACCACTTCTTTCAATATTTTAGCTTCAGATTCACTTATTTTGATATTTTTGGACATATCTTCGCTTATCCACTCAGTTTTGCAGCTGATGCGGAGCTCTTTATCCGTATTTTTTACAAAATATTTCTCATATCTAGGAATAGAAATAATGTTGGAAATATTATCTGCAGTTAGTCCACTTTTTGATATGCATTCTTCAATAGTTAACTTTGAATCCAATATTGACAGAAATAGTATTCCTAGGTTTTTTTCATTATTATTAATCAATAAATCACTCTTGTCCCTTTCGGCATATCGTTAATGCAATTACTGAGATTGTCTAGGCCACTTATCCAGCATTCACTCTTCCTTGAAATCTCTAGTGCACATCTAATTTTGTTAAGCAGTCCTCCAGTTACATCAGGCCTATTATTTTGACTCAATATAGATACTTTCTCTATAAATTTTGAGTCAATTTCATCGTGGATTTCAAGTTCTTCTGAGTCTAAGCTTCCTTTGACTACACCCGGATAATCCATGACAAAAAAGGTCCTCTTAGGTTTGTACAATTTAGCTAATTTTAGCAATATAGTGTCTCCACTAAGTATCCGTACATCTTTTTCTTTAGTATCAACTATATCACCAAATGTTACAGGTATTTTTCCAGCTGAAAGAATTTTATCAAATTTATATTTAGGAAAATCTAAAGGTTCATTTTCATTGTTTATCTTCATAGATAGTGAGGGAATAATACTTTCACAATCGAGGCCTGTCTTAATTATAGCTTCACACAATATTTGGTTTAAGTTTCTCATTTGTTTTCTAGCTCTTGTGATGGCTCCTTTTTGTTCATCGGTACCATCAAAACCGTTATCAATTTTATATTCTTTAGCAAGAGGATGAGCATACGATCCAGCTCCATGTACTATAATAATTTTTTTATTAGATTTTGAAATAATCTCAGCTATTTTGTGAATGTTTTTTTTACGGCATTTTGGAGTTTGACTTTCTTTATCGGTAATTAGTGAGCCTCCTAATTTCATCAAAATTAGATCGTTTGCCATGACATTCTATAGATTGGCGCACAAAAAGGTACAGTGCGCAATTATATAGGGAATTTTGTGACAGCTGTGGATAACAAAATTAAACTTGCTTTATTAGGAGCCTTTTGCTATAATCTGACTCAAGGCCTTTCTTTTACTTTAATAAGACTTCAAGCAAATTTTTTGGGTGATTTTCGTACATTGGGTCTCGTTGTGGGCTTGCCAAACTTTGCTTTGGTAGCAGGTTCAGCTTTCTGGGGGTACATTGCGGATAAATGGAGAAGTAGGAAAAATGTAGTGGTTCTTTGCTCCATAGTTACTGCTTTGTTGTATCTTCCTATACCTTGGTTGGGTCCGCTGGGATTGGTACTAGTTCGCACACTTCAGTCATTTTTTCTTGGTGGTATGGTTCAGATTGCCACTATGTTTTCCGAATTAGATTCTTCTGCGAGGGGTTCGTTCATGGGGAGATTAGAAGCAGTACTGGGCTTAGGATGGGGGGTAGGGGCTTTTGTAGGTGCATATCTTGTTAGTGAGAATGAATATGGTTTGGGAAGTGGACCAGTAGTATTTTCCTTTTTTCTTACGGCTTTTTTAGGCTTAATTTCCGTCATTGGCTACATGTCCTCCACAGAGAGGAAGAGAGAAATATTAAGTATCAACGATGATTTTCTGTCTTACTTTAAAAAATTATCTAGATTGTTTATAATTACTTTTATTTTATTTATGGGCTATATATTTTTCTTAACAATATCTCCAGTTTATTTAACAGCTATTGCAGGTTCAAGCAATAAAATGGGTTGGATTGTTTTATGTAGTGGACTTATACATGCTGTAACTGCACCCTATGCAGGGAATTTAATTGACAAGTATCCAAGGGAAACAGCCATACGTATAGCCTCAGGCTTTGTAATATTTTCAATGTTAGCCTATTCCTTTACAGTAAATCTTTATGCTATAACTTTAGTATTTACAATTCCCATCTATATGACTTTCTTTCTAGGCGCTAGAACCATAGTTGCAGACACAGTACCTTACGACTTAAGAGCAAGAATGATGGGTTTACTTAGCTCATTTAGTCTGCTTGGTAGTGGACTTGGAAGTTTAATTGTAGGAGAATTATTACTTTATTATGAAGAGCAGGAAGTGTTTCTTTTCGGGGCCTTAATATCTACAATTGCTTTTATTTTATCCTTGAAAGATTTTTCTAATTTGAAAAGTTAATGCTTATCTCCTTTTCCCTTAAATATTTTATAATGTAATCAAAGTAATCTTGGTTTGATCCTAATACCTCTGGAGTAATAATTCCAGTTTTGTTTAAGCCCTTGTCTAAAATAAGGCTTGTAATTGCACAAGCAGTCAATCCGGTGGTTCTAGACATACTACTCCATCCATCTTTCCACTCATCATAGACAACGCAAGAAATCTCTTTGTCGTCTACAGTCTTAGCAGCTATTATTAGAAGTGTGAATTCTTTGTCATTCTCAGCTAATTTCCATTCCTTGAAGAGCTTCTTAGTGGTAACTTCCTTTTGACTACTTTCTTTTCCGTTGTCAGATACTTTATTATCGTCCAGTTTACCGCTAGAAATCAACTCTGTAATCATTTCTGAATGTCCAGGATATCTTATTGTGTATTCTAGTAGAGTGGGTATGTTAATCGTTAATTCAGAATCTAGCAATGTTCGAAGACCATCCGTCAAAAATGCTTCTAACTTTCCAATATCTTCTACTTCAAAATCGATTTTTCCAGTAAGAGGTTTTACAGTTTTATGTTGCCCATTTTCTTTGATTCTTGCAGGTCTTGTATATTCTTCAATTACATCAATTGGTGAAAAAGGAGCTTTGTAATTCCAAGGAGGGTTCTTTTCTTTTGGTAATCCACCTACCATAATTTTTATTTCGTCAATATTGTAATTGTGAATTAGATTTCCTACGATTATGTTACTTAATCCTGGGGCAACTCCGGCGTCAGGATACAGCGCAGTTTTAGCTTTTTTTGCAATATTTTCTAATTCATTGCAGTTTTCAGGCATAAATGAAATGTCTACGCATGTTTTTTCTTTTAGTATTTTTCTGGAAGTTTCAAAGCCCATAAAACCTGGAACGCAATTAATCATAAGGTCAGTATGTTCAAAATGCTCCAGGTAATCTTCTTTAAGGATGTCGATTTTGTTTATTATTATGTTAGGATTGTACTCATGTAGTATATTCAAATTATTTGAATTATTATCAATAGCATAAACTTGATGGCATTTAGATAATTCAACAGCAATTAACCTACCTATCATTCCAGTGCCTATTACTGCAATGTCCATTCTAAATTTTTAATTTTTCTCTTGAGACCCTTACTCCATTGGGTGTTGCTAAGATCCATTTCTGACTTACCCCAACAAGATCACCATCGATATCTGCAATAGCTCTTTCTAATTCAGCTAAGATTTTATGTAAAGTTTCTTGATCCGATGTTAGTGGAGTAAAATCAATAAGTATAATGTTTCCATCATGTAGTTCTGAAGTTATTCTTTTCACTTGTTCGCTTTTGCTTAGCAAAATAGTATGAACAAGCATTGAGGCTTTCTCTCCATAGTCCTCAGCCTTATCAGCACTCCAACTTCTTAAATCAAAAAATTGTTCATCAGGAATTCTTCTCATTTGCGGAGGTGCTGCGCTCATGCTATACCTATTTCAATGTATCTTAATTAGGTTTCCTGCGATTGAATAAAACAGTAACAAACATTATTGTAATACAAGATACCATTGAGATGTTAGGTATAAATCCACTTTTTCTTTCAGATTCAAAAATTTGTTCTTTAGCATATTCATTGTTGTTTTTATTAATTTCATTTTCATTAACATATGCCTTAATTACGAATTCATGATAATTCGCAGTGGCTATCCATTTAAATGTGAAACTTTCACTTTTCTCGGGTTCTATACTGAACGAAGAAGTATGAACTAATTCAGAATCAATATAAAGCTCATAGTATCCAATTGCAATGTGGCCATTGTAGTTAGTTGTATTGTTGTATGTTTCATTGTAATTTTTCAATACAGTGATAATCTTATGCTCAGTTCCTCTTTCTTTTGACCCGCTTATTTCCATTTCATTGATGAATATATCAGCCCAGCCAGTTACATCAATAGTACTATTACTTTCGTTACGGTTACCATTTTCATCAATTAATGAATAATCTAAAATTATTAGCCCCGCATATTCCATTTCAAATATTAAATTGAAGTTAGCACCTTGATCCGCGTAGTCCAATTCAGCCCTTTGATTTCCTTTGTTATCTATAATTTTAATTTTAAGGTATTCAATATTTGCCTCACTTTCAACATCAAATGCATTTAAGTATATTTCAAAATTTTCACCAACACGAGGAGTGGAAGGTGCAGTTTGTAGAATGCCAGTGGGCTTAGAGTTAAGATAGATTTCATGTTCGTAATAGGCCGTGCCAACAGGTGTTTGTTGAACTGTTAAATTCATAAGATGGTAACCTCCTGAGTTGATGTATGTGGAAATAATTTCATTATTACTATCTAAAATTTCCCCATCTAGGCTCCATACGTAATTTAAGTTTAATCCCGTTGATTTACTACCATTAAAGTTTACCCATGTATCTTCATTAATTTCATCATTGAATTCAAAGTAAGCTGTAGGTCTATTGTAGACGGCAATAGTGGTTTTTACCTTTTCAGTCCATAAGTCAGTATCAGAGCTTTTTCCAGAGACTACCAATTCATAAGTTCCTACATTACTAAATGAAATAAGATTAGATGTATTTATGTTAACTTCTTGTGATAACAATATTTTTTCGGGCGAGTTGATATGATATATCTCCCAATTATATAGATTAATTTTTCCAGAATTGTCCTCGCTTTCTATCTCAATTTCTTGATTAATTACGAGATCTAAAATATTGTAGTTTAAAGAAATTATTGGTACGTCTGTTCCAGTTATAGTAAAAATTTCAGTTGAGTTTGCACCTTTAGGGTCAGTTACGGTTAATTCAATCGCATATGAGTCTTCCTCAACTATTAAATCTAGATATTGACCATTTATTATGTCACTACCGTATTTCCATTTATATGTAATTACAGAGTCGTCATTATCTGTAGATTCTCCAGCGTCGATTCTTATGTACCTGTTAGTAGGTATTTTCCACTGATTTTCTCCAGTCATAATTCCTTCTTCAATAAATATATCCGGATTTGGTGGCGAGTTATCAACAAAAAGCATTAAGGTTGATGAATTTATTCCGTTTTGATCATCAGTTAAGGTTAGTGTTACATTGTAGTATCCAGGAAATGAATAATAGTGGCTAGGATTAACTTCATTTGATGAATTTCCATCCCCAAATAACCAAAGCCATTCTTCGATTTCCCCATCTGAGTCTGTAGATGAATCAGTAAATTCAAACAATGTGAGTGTATTACCATTATTAGGATTTACATCAAATATTATTTTAGGCAATAAATTAATAACTTCAATTGTGTAATATGTGGTACTTATGTCATTCAGATTATCTATTAATTTCAAAGATACATTAAATATGCCTGAATCGCTGTAAGTGTGTTCTTTTATCATTTGGTTTGATGTTCTTCCATCATCAAAATTCCAATAGTAAAAATCAATTTCACCATCTAAATCATACGAATCAGTTGCATCAAATGTTATGCTTTCCCCAAGCATAATTATATTTTTAGAAATAATTACACTAGCAATAGGTGCCTTGTTGACAAATATATTGAGAATATAGGTGTCTTCCAGTCCATTATCATCTCTTACAGTTAGAGTTACATTGTATTCACCGTTTTCTGTAAATATGTGTACAGGGTTGTCAGTATAGTTGTATTTACCGTCTCCAAAATTCCAAGTATAATTTACTATCTGGCCGTCTTCATCCCATGATTCATTTCCATAGAATTGTAAGGTCTCACCTTCAGTTACTACAGCTTCATCAGCGTCTGCGACAGCATGAGGTTTTGAGAGAAAGCTAATATCCAGAATAATATTATCGCCCTCTACTTCAATATTTTCAATTTTCCAACCAGATTCAGATCCATTGTATGCCAAAGAATTAGGATATGTGTCTTTAGTAAAGGATCCCGTTCTGTAAGGATCGTCGCTGTCTCCTCTGTTTGCTTTAGAGTCTAAATCATCATCGCCATCAGCTTCTTCTAAATCCATTCCTTTATGATTTTCATCATTGTTTACCGTATTAGAGGACCATTTTGAATCCATTATTTCTTCATCAATATGCCATATTAGCAATCCTTCACCAGGGAGATATGTATCATAATTAGATTGTTGTCTGTTTTCGATTAAAAAATATTCATTTGAGTCAGTTTGATTACCAGGTATAGGGAGTTTGTAACTTTTTCCACCTTCTGAAACAGGCTCAATAACTAGATTTGTAATATCGTCAGTTACAAGTTCAGGAATTTCCCATCCCAACCAGTAACGAGAATAAGCACTAAAATAAACGGGAGTTTCTCCGTTATTCCCCCATGATCCTGCAGCCATTACTGCCCAGTTTCCAGCACCTTCAGAGGAGCCATCAGTATCATAGAAGTCTGGTAGTCCTAGTTCATGACCGAACTCATGGCACCACACTCCAAGAGGATTTCTTTCACCATTTGATTCTTGGTATTCAGGTACTTGAGTAATTCTTCTAATTTTGTAATCTTCTCCATCTTCATCAGTATCATTAGTATTAATTGTGATGCTTGGCCAGTGTGCCGACCAAATGTCATTACTGTCGCCAGTAGACTCCCCTCCAGGTCCTGAATGAATTGCGACAACAGCATCATAATCGGGAAAATAAATATCATCATCGGCAATCTCTACACTATCTTTAACAAAGTCTGAACCGCTAGAATAATCTGCGGCGTCTCCATCAAGTGTGTATGGGCCGTAAACATTACCCTCAATATTTAGAGCTCCTTTAGAAACTTCATCGAAATAATCCCACATTGAG
>CESM01111168.1_pt1 | contig 12039 bp, 8 predicted proteins | sample 361421 | NCBI WGS metagenome assembly CESM01 (sample SAMEA2622219, study PRJEB7988) | marine metagenome | isolation source: saline water (ENVO:00002010), including | reverse complement strand
CCCATGATGCACATCCCAGTCAATGATTGCGACCCGGTCCAAGCCATATTTTGATTGAGCATAACGTGCTGCAACAGCAACATTATTAAAGATACAAAAACCCATTCCCCGATCAGCTGTAGCATGATGGCCTGGAGGCCGCAGAGCACAAAAAGCATTCTTAGAGTCCCCTTTTAAAACAAGGTCAATCGATTCTAAAACAGAACCAGTAGCGAATGAGGCGACTTCCAAAGATTTCTCACTTAGGCTCGTGTCCCCCGTGCTCAATTCGGTCTTCTTATCAAAAATATCGGACTTAACGATGTCTAAATACTTAGCAGTATGGCATCCCAAAATCTCCGAATCTGTCGCTTTTCTAAGTTTTACAGTTTTGCATTTTTTTGGTAAATTACTCTCTTCAAGAACTCTAGTAATCGCCTTGTATCTTGAAACCGATTCAGGATGACCAGGACCAGGGTCATGACGCTCAAATACCGAATCCAACAAAAGTGCTGTGCTTGACATAGGGCTATATTAAATTAAAACAGGCAATCAGGCTAGAATCATTAATAGTTAGTATAGTAATACTTGCGAAAAGCTACCTTAAAACGGATAGTACAATTCGTTATAAAGAACGTGGACAAGAAAGAAAAACAACTTCGAATAGGGCTTGCCGGACTAGGTAATGTCGGTGCTGGAGTATACAAAAATTTAGAAAAGAACCAATCTCTACTTTGTGAGAGAATAGGAACTGAACTCGTAGTAAAGAAAGTTGCTGTCCGAGACCTCAGCCGTAAGAGAGACGTTGCTGTCCCTTCTGACAAACTCACTACGGACTGGAAGGAGTTAATCGATGATCCCGAAATTGATATTATTGTAGAGTTGATTGGGGGCGTAGATGAAGCGCACGAATTAATTGTAGCAGCACTTAACGCTAATAAAGCAGTCGTCACAGGCAATAAAGCAGTCCTAGCCGAAAAAGGGAAAGAACTCATAGAGCTATCTGAAAAACAAAACTCACCACTTTACTGTGAGGCTGCGGTAGCTGGAGGAATTCCAATCATCAAAGCTGTTAAAGAAGCTCTAATAGGAAACCGAATTACTTCCATATTTGGTATTATTAACGGAACATCAAATTACATTCTGACGAGAATGACAACGGCAGGAATCACATTTGAAGAGGCGCTGAAAGAAGCAACTCAAAAAGGGTTCGCTGAAGCTGATCCTTCACTAGACATTAACGGTTGGGACGCAGGCCATAAAGCAATTATTCTCGGTTGGCTTTCTTATGGGCATTGGCTTAGACCTGAAGAGGTCTCTGTTATTGGAATAGAAGATATTTCTTTAGAGGATGTTTCTTTCGCTAAGGAGCTGGGATATGAAATAAAATTATTAGGGGTCATTAGACAAGCTGAGGAAGACCCAAGAATTGAAGTTAGAGTCTCACCCACCTTAATTCCGAATGGGCATATACTTTCTTCTGTTGATGGAGTTTTCAATGCCGTCGCAGTTCACGGAGACGTCGTTGGAGAGACGCTTTTCTATGGTAGCGGCGCAGGACAAGATGCCACATCAAGTGCAGTCATAAGCGATTTGGCTGACGCCGCGGAAAACATCCATAATGATGTTGGGTGTACTGGATTCATCCCGAAAGGTGACTTTGGCACTGCTCTACCTCTTAATGAAACCCTCTCTCAATACTATCTCAGGCTTAGTGTAGCAGACCGACCAGGAGTATTAGCCGAAATAGCTGATATTACTGGAAAAAACAATGTCGGCATCCTCTCAGTTATACAGCCAGAGCCTGATTCTTCATCTAAGCACATCCCATTGGTATTGCTTCTACATGATGCTAGCTATGGAACAGTCCAAAATGCTCTAAGCTCTATTCTTGGCCTAGAAAGCGTAGAAGCTAAGCACACGCTATTGCGCGTAGAAACACTCAAAAGTTGAAAACTTGCGATTCTTATCGACTAGAGGCCGTGCCGAGCCACTTGAATTTGCTGACGCTTTTGCAGCAGGATTAGCACCGGACGGTGGTCTTTATGTTCCCGAAAGCCTACCATCAATAGATTCACTATTAAGTGCTAGCGATTTAGAGTACCCCGAACTTGCAGCCGCTTTCTTTAAATTATTCGACCATGATCATACTGACGAAAAAATCGATCAATTAGTTCATCAATCTTATTCAACATTTGAGAATCCTGCTAACGCGGCCCCCCTCATCCCCATTGCAGATAATACTCACGTATTAGAACTTTTCCATGGCCCAACTTTTGCTTTTAAGGACTTTGGACTGCAGTTGGTAGGGAATATGTTTGAAGAGCAAATCAATCGGACGGGCAAATCTATAAATGTCCTTGGAGCCACCTCAGGGGACACAGGATCTGCAGCAATCAATGGACTCGCCAATAAAGAAGGAGCAAAAGTGTTTATACTTTATCCCGAAGGGAAAATATCAAACATCCAAGAACGTCAAATGACTTGCACAGGTGCTGATAACATTTTCCCGATAGCCATTGATGGATCTTTTGATGATGCTCAAAGAATTGTAAAAGATCTTTTTGAAGATCTTGATTTTAAAAAGAAAGCCAGACTCTCTGCAGTTAATTCCATTAACTTAGCAAGAATTTTAGCCCAGTCAGTATATTATATACATGCCTTCAACCAATTAAGTTCCTCACAACAAGGCGACGTAAGATTCATTGTTCCAACAGGCAACTTCGGCAATGTGCTCGCAGGTTGGATTGCAAGCCGAATGGGATTGCCGGTCAAAGGTTTAACAGTGGCAACAAACCAAAACGATCTACTTTTTCGTCTTTTTAATGATGGAACTTATAAACCAAGGCAAGTAAGACCCTCATTGGCACCTTCAATGGATATTCAGATAGCATCGAATTTTGAAAGATTTCTATATTATCATCTTAAAGGTGACGGAGAAAGAACTTCACTCATTATGAAAAAGATTAAGGAGGGGCAGGAAGTAGCCGTTCCTAATTTTGACCCTGACCTATTCTCAGCCACTCGAACGGATGATGAAGGAATAATGGAAAATATTCGAAAGGCAAAAGAAGAATACGGGTATATCCCCGATCCTCATACTGCTTGCGGCTTTAACCATATAAATCCTGAAGAAACGTCAGTGATACTTGCAACAGCCCATCCTGCAAAGTTTCCAGAAACAATCCAACAATCAATTAACGAGAGTCCAAAACATGAAAACCTCGAAAAATTAAAGGCTATAATGCCTAAAAAAGTCAATTTAACTGCTGAGACAGATATAATAAGGCAATATTTAGAATCAAACATACTCACCTGAGATCATTTTTAGAGCTTAAATCCTTGAAGTATTCTAAATAGTCTCCATGAGTTCTTAATAAAATTTATCAATTGTCAGTCATAGTACAGAAATATGGAGGAACCTCAGTTGGGAGCACTGAAAGGATCCACAATGTCGCAAAAAGAATCCTTGAAACTCAAAGGGCAGGGAATCAAGTCGTTGCGGTAGTATCCGCAATGGCAGGCGTAACAAACCGGTTGATCGAGATGGCTAACGAGGTCTCCCCAGAAAATGAGCCAACTGAACGCGAGATGGACGTTCTATTATCAACTGGCGAGCAAACAACAATTGCACTTACCTCAATGGCCATCAATGCTCTTGGAGGCAAGGCAATTTCTCTCACAGGGGCTCAGGCAGGAATATTTACTGATGGCGAACATACTCGAGCAAGAATATCAAACATTTCTCCTGATGAAGTCCAAAGGCTTCTCGATGAAGAGTACATTGTGATCTTGGCAGGTTTTCAAGGTAGCAGCCCAGATGGTAGAATAACTACTCTAGGTAGGGGAGGCTCTGATTTGACAGCCATTGCTATGGCTGCTGCAATTAATGCTGACCTTTGCCAAATTCTTACGGACGTTGACGGTGTATACACATGCGACCCGCGGGTCGTTAGTACTGCCAAGAAAATTGATGAAATATCTTATGATGAAATGTTAGAGATGGCATCTTCAGGATCAAAAGTCATGCAATCAAGATCAGTTGAATTTGCCAAAAAGTTTGGCGTTAAATTTGAAGTGAAAAGCAGTTTAAACAATAACCCAGGAACTATTGTGACAGAAGAACATCCAAACATGGAATCAGTCGTCGTTCGAGGCATCAGCATCGAAAAAGAACAAGCAAAGGTAACCATTGAGAATGTCTCTGACGAACCTGGCGTTGCTTCCAAAATTTTTCATGCAATCTCCGAGTCAGGTGTGATTATTGATATGATTGTCCAAAATGTCTCTAAAACTAACCATACAGACATATCCTTCACTCTTCACAGATCTGACCTTAAAAAGGCTAAACAAACAATTGAGCCTATCCTAGAGAATCTTGGAGGGAACGTTGAAATGGAAACGACCGATGGCATCGGAAAGCTTAGCGTAGTGGGAATTGGCATGCGTTCTCATTCAGGGGTTGCTGCACAAATGTTTTCTGCTTTAGCAAAGGGCGGTATAAACATTCAAATGATTTCTACTTCGGAGATAAAGACAGCGGTAATCATTGAGGAAGGCAGCCTTGAAGAGGCAGCGAACATTGTACATGAAGCGTTCAATCTTTAAGAGAATTCCCCTAATCTAATAATAATAATAGAAAGCGATCATTGATAACTAATCCAACAATTCGAGGACTGATCAGTTTAGCACTGATTAGTTTTTCCACCCTAGGTTACGCCAAGAAAAAAGAATTCTACCTAGCCGAACCTTCTAAAAAAGATACTGAAACCATCTTGAGATTACAAATTTTCCTAGATGAGAGTAACTTTGGTCCAGGTAAAATTGATGGGCAGATGGGTCAATTTACGAAGAAAGCTGTAGCTCACTATAATTATTCAAAGGGAATTGATTATAATAATTATTACAAAGTAATCAATGAATCAAAAAATCAGATTAAAGATCTGTACGTAACATACTCAATTAAGGAACAGGATTTAACCTACATTGGAGAGGTATCATTAGAACCTGAGGAACAATCAAAAATCGAATACATGTACTATCGTTCAGTTTTAGAATTTGTGGCTGAACGATTTCACTCTGATGAAAAGTTTATTAGAAAAATCAACCCAGATATAGAATGGGAAACTGCAAAAACTAACACAGAAGTCAAAGTACCAAATATAACCCCTTTCCAAATCGAGGACTTGGGAGTCGATAAATCATTTAGAAGAGATCGCAAACTGAGTAGTAGAATGGTCATAATTGATACAAGTCAGAAACTCGTAGCCATATGGGATAAAAAGAAAATTGTAGCCACTTTCCCTATTACGCCTGGCCAAGAAAAATTCATTCATAGAGGTAATTGGATAATTCAAAACATGATCACAACACCCACTTTTCGTTGGGATCAAAGTATGCTTGATACAGGTAAAAGAAGCAATAAAGCTTATATGTTACCGCCAGGACCCAATAGCCCAATCGGAATTTTTTGGGCAGGACTCAGCAAAGGAGGCATTGGTCTTCATGGGACGGCTAGCCCTCACACTATCGGGCGATCTCGAAGTGCAGGTTGTGTAAGACTAGCCAATTGGGATATCGTCAGACTTTCCAAATTAGTTAGGCCAGGTGCCGAAGTCGAAATGCGCTAATTATTAGCCACGCTTTCTCCAAGGCTGAGATTTATTAGAAACTGGCCGTCTCTGCTTTTGTGATAAGTTGTCACTTTCCTTAGCAAATTGATTCCAAAGAGAACTTAATTGTTTCGTCAGGGAAGGTCTGGATTGAGAAAGATTATTTAACTCAGTCCTATCTTTCTCCATATCATAGAGCTCCCATGGACCTCCTCTAGCAGATACTACTTTCCACTTTCCTTTGCGAATTGCTCTATTATTACCATAATGAAAATAGAGGAAATCATGATTATCTAACGGTTCATTCTTTAAGGAAGGCACTAAGGATTTTCCCATCATTTTAGCCTTTCCTGTGCCAGTATAATCTGCACCCGCTAGTTCTAAACAAGTCGGCATAAAGTCAACAAGATGACCTATACGATCCGAAATTGAACCTTTCTCAAGTTTAATGCCATCAGGCCAATGAACTATCAATGGACTACTGATTCCTCCTTCGTGTTGATTTTGTTTATACCACCTGAAAGGAGTATTGCCTGCGTGAGCCCACCCCGTGTCGTAAGTCCAATAGCTTTCAGGATCCCAAGGCATTTTATCTGCTCCTCGAGTTCTCTCAAAAGGGCAAGCTCCGTTATCAGAGCAAAACATTAAGACCGTATTATCAAAAATACCCTTCGCTTTGAGAGTCCTAACCAATCTACCAATACCTTGATCCAACCTATCAACCATTCCTGCGTAAGCCGCCATTCTAAAATCTTCCCAAACCTTTTCTTCATCACTTAGATTATCCCACTTACGAACATTTTCAGGAGCAGGGCTCAATGCCCATTCTTTTTTAATAAGACCCATCTTAATCTGTCTAGCATAACGCTCTTCTCGAAGTTTGGTCCAGCCTCCCCTATATTTTCCCTTGTACTTCATGACATCTTCTTTAGGAGCATGTAAGGGGTAATGAGGTGCATTATAAGCCAAGTAAAGAAAGAACGGTTTCTTCTTATCCTCTTTCAAAGTTTCATTGATAAAGCGTATTGCATAATCTGTTTTAGCATCAGTGGTATAAAATCCTTTCTGAGGAACCTCAAAACTTTCCCCGTTAAGCCGGAACGTATCGTCTCCAGTGAAGAAGTTTGTAGCACCACTCAAATGACCAAAATATTTTTCAAATCCCTTATCAGTAGGCTCCTTATCAAGGTGCCACTTTCCAACCATCATGGTCTTATAGCCTGCAGGTCTTAAAACTTCTGCTATCGTTGGCCCAGTAGACAGGCGTGATGAGCCCGCTTGCCCACAATACATTCCCGTCAAAAGATCAACCCTTGATGAATGGCATTTAGCAGTATTATAAAATTGTGAAAATCGAACACCATTCTTTGCTAGAGAATCAAGAACTGGCGTATTAATTTCACCACCATAACAACCTAAATCTGCAAACCCTAAGTCGTCAGCCATTATAAGAATAATATTCGGTCTTGAGACAGCATGGACTTTATTTTCCGAATGAAAAAAGAGAAATAGAAGAGAGAAAACAACGAGATAAAATTTCATTTCAAAAATTGAGTTAGTTCAAGTGTCAAAAGAGTATGTCTATGATTCACCAAAATACCATGATTTATTGGATAAGTTTATTGATTAAAGAGGCCTAAGGGAGCTATTAAGTATTTAGTAATAATATTAATGATTAGTTTTAAAAGCCTCACCCGCCAAAATGAAATCGGCGCTAATTCCTATTTAATTAAAATAGACAACAAGAGGATACTTATTGATGCTGGCATGCATCCCAAAGTGGAGGGTAAAGAATCTCTTCCAGACTTTTCTAGCATTATAGATGACCACATTGATGCCGCGATCTTGTCACATGCACACCTCGATCATTCAGGTTCGATGCCAGTGATCCAAAGGCATTATCCTGAAATGCCGGTAATGATGACAGAATCAACCTCCGCCCTAGCCCAGGCTCTATTACATAATTCAGTGAATGTAATGACCTCAAAAAGGAATGAACTTGGAATGGATGAATATCCATTTTTTACACACAAGGAGATTCATAAAATCAGCAAGCAATGGTGCGCTAGGAGGCCCGGACGCAGCTTTGTGCTTGATGATCAAAACAAAGTCAATTGCACGTTCTACGAAGCAGGACATGTGCTTGGAGCAATCGGTGCATTAATTGAATATAAAGGAAAAAAAATATTCTATACTGGAGACGTACATTTCGAAGATCAAAGTATTATAAAAGGGGCTGATTTTCCAACTGATGATATTGACACCTTAATTCTTGAATGTACCCGAGGCTCTTCTCCAAGACCATCTGAGTATAGTAGAAAATCTGAAGCTGAAAGACTCGCTCAATCAATTGAGAATTGCTTGGATGAAGGCGGATCTGTCATGATTCCTCTTTTCGCCATGGGAAAAACCCAAGAAACGGTGACAATGCTTTATGAGCTTCAAAAAGAAAGAAAACTTCGTAGGCTCTCATTCCTCATTGGAGGACTAAGCATTAAGATGACCAAAATTTATGATCGCTTCTCCAGTTCAGTAAGAAGGAACCATCAAGGAATGAAGCTTATGCGAGAAAAGGGGTTACTCTCTACGCCAAACACTAGAGGCCAAATCCCGCAAATCACACAAGGTAATGTCTATACATTGTCTAGCGGTATGATGACCGAAAAAACATTATCAAATCGTCTTGGAAGGCAGTTCATCACTAATCCTAGAAACCTAGTGGCCAGTGTTGGATATGCAGATCCTGAATCCCCACTGGCTAAAGTTCTTGGATCAGAGGAAGATGAAAGCATTCAAATCGACTCAAATTATGATCCAGTAAAAAGGAGATGTTCTGTTGAAACTTTCGATTTTAGTGGACACTCTCCTAGGGAAAATCTCCTAGAGTATGCACAAACAGTTTGTCCAAACAGGATAATCCTTGTGCACGGCGATCAACCTTCAATCGAATGGATGAAGCAACATATTAAAGAAAGGTTACCCGAAACTGAAGTTGTCGTACCAATACCGAGCCAAGAAATAGAAATTTAATAATTAGATTTTATCTATATCCCACCTTCAGAGAGTCGATCCTCAATAGATTTAAGCCTAGAAAGAACCTTTGGAATTTTTCTAGGGTAAACCATCTCTTTACGCTTAACTTCATGAGGACCTGCAGGAAAACTGGAATAAAAAGCAGGCTTGCCTGGCTCACCACCTGGTAAACTTTTGGTAACACCAGTCCTAGCCACTAAAACACTGTGAGCACCAACTTCTAAATGCCCTGCAATACCAACCTGGGCCGCCATTGTCACATAATCTCCTATCTTACTACTTCCTCCGATCGCGGTATCCGCAACAATAATACAGTGCTTACCTATAATGACATTGTGCCCTACTTGACAAAGATTATCAATTTTTGTGCCCTCACCAATTAAGGTCTTACCAAAACGACCTCTGTCTATCGTACAATTTGCACCAATTTCTACATCACTGCCAATTTCTACATGACCAAAGTGAACAATTTTTTGATGGGTTGAACCATCGAATTCATATCCAAAACCATCAGATCCAATGACTGATCCTCCATGAATAATGACTCGATTAGAGATCATTGAATTCTTATAAACCACCACGTTAGGGAATAATGTACAATCCTCTCCAATGTTAACTTCGGAACCGATACGAACGCCTGCAGAAATCACAGAACCTTTTCCAATTTTAGTCCCTGACCCCACAACAACATGAGGACCAATACTAACAGAATTGGAATCTATTTTAACGTCATCTCCTATAACGGCGGTTTCATGAACGCCTAAATTTTTCTGTTCTCCGTCAGACTCATAAAGCTCTTTTGCTATTTCATTAAACGCTAATGAAGGACTTTTTACCTTAATAAGAGGCACTTGCTCAATCACTTCATTTAATCCTTCAGGAACTAGAACTGCCCCAGCTTCAGTGGTTCGCAAGTCATTCAGATATTTTTCGTGATGAAAAAATGATAAATCCTGAGGACCAGCCTCGGCTAATGCAGCCAAGCCATTTATGAAGGCCTCTTCACTAGGAGCATTGATGACATCAGCCCCTAACTTAGAAGCTATTTCAGAGATTTTGATCTGCACACGATAGAGTTAATTAGGCCGGGCATAAGCCCTGCGTCTAGGTAATCAAGGAGAAGAAGAACCTTTGTTCAATTCCTTTATAAGTTCCTGACTAAAATCTACACCATCCTTCGAATGAAGAAGAAATGGAATACCTCTTGAGCCAAGTCCGGACTTATCAAAGACAACATCATAATTTTTCTTTTTAGCCATGTCAGAGACTACATCCTGAATCTCTTCGATAAGCGCTTTTCTTTTACGATCAACTTCGGTAAGCAACATTCTCTGCCTTCTATCGGTAAGCTCTTTCTTTTCCCTCTCTAATGCTCTTGCCTTAGAAGCAACTCCCTCCGCTTCGGTGGCTTTTTTCTTTCTTAGCTCTTCTCCTATCGCTGGATCTTTGATTTCTTTAGCAAGCTTTTGATAACTATCGAGAAGCTTCTTATAATCATTATTAATTGACTCTAGTTCTTTTTTTGCAGCCTCTTTCTGTTCGTTAACAACTTTATCTGCATCCTTAGTTTTGTAGTATTCTGCGAAAACTCTATTCATGTCTACGATGCCGACTTTTAATCCCTGTGCAGAAGCAGCAGAAAGTATGAAAATGAAACTTAGTAAGGCAATTGATGTTTTTAGAAGAGATTTAATCATAATCTTTAAGACTTCGGACTTTATTAAATGATAAATAGTTATGTTAATTGAGAATCTCCCACATTGGCGTCTTTTTCAAGAGAAATAGATTAACCTTTGATTGGCTTCTATTATCGCCAGAATGCACCCTGAGTTAACGAAACTGGTAACCCATGTTAAATTGGAATCGCATTTTATCCTCGACCCATTCGTCTGTCTGGACAGGCCAAGCAACATCCAACCGAATTGGCCCCATGGGTAAGAAAAGGTCTACCCCAATACCATAGTCAGACAGATAATTTCCACCAAAGTCCCAAGATTTATCAGAAAGGATACCTCCATCATAGAAAATATGCCCTCTAAACTTCTTAAGATTTATCAGAGGAAAACTATACTCGGCCGTGAAATATGCGGCTGTTCTTCCTCCGAGGGGCTCTCCCTGATCATCACGCAATGAGGCGCTACTCGCCTCGCGGTATTCGTATCCCCTTAGACTACTAGCCCCTCCCAGAAATTCCCTTTCAAATATTGGAACTTCTCCATCTCCATCAACGCTACGATATCGACCGCTAACGCTCAAAATAGTATCAAATGGCATGAGAAAATATTTAGACCCGGAAACTTGAATACCATATGTCTTAACATCTCCAACTGAAACATCTGTTCCGAGAGAAAGTCGATGACCTCGTCTGGTTAAGTATTGACTATCTCTAGTATCTAAAATGTAGTTTACTGCGAAGAGCGCTCTATTGTAATCGCCTTCTTCCCTCTTAAGTATATCACTTGAATCTGAATCAACGTCTATCTCATACTTCTCAAGACTACTTTTGAATGATAATGAAGTGTATTCGCCAAGAGGTTTTCTAAGACTCATATATCCACCTGCGATCGTTTGATCATATTTATCTGACAAATAAAGTAAGTCCCTGTAGTAAAGACCAGCACTCATAGAAAGCTTTTTATCAAAGAGCCAAGGCTGAGTGTAATCAAACTGAAAATCTTTACGCCTTCTTCCATACTGAACACCAAGTCTAATTTTTTCACCAGCTCCCCTGTGAGGCTTGCCAAACAATCTAAAGTTAGTTTGAACAATGTCCATAAAGCCCACTAAATTATCAATTGAGCTAAAACCTGCTCCAAAGTTAACGGTTCCAGTAGACTTCTCTCTTACTTCAATGTTGACATCCGTATGATGAGGAGTTGCGGAGTCAGAGGGAGTCACATTAACGGCATCAAAGAAACCCAAACCCATGAGACGATTTCTACTCACATCTAAACGAGTCTCACTGAAAACATCACCCGGCGCCACAGCTAATTCTCGACGAATGACTTTGTCCAAAGTCTGGTCATTACCTGTAATATTAATAAGCTCAACTGTACTCTGCACCCCTTCTGAAACAGAATACTCAATATCTACAGTTGTCTCACTAGCACTATCAATGCTTGGTCTTATCCTAACACCAGAGTATCCATTATCAGCATAGTATCTTCTTAAACCTTTAAGGTCAGTCTGAATTCCTTTAGATGAATAAACTGTTCCTTTTTTCATCTCCAGTAATGGCAAAACATCCTCAGCAGACACCGCCTTGATACCCGAAACAGTAACATTATTGATGGTAAATTTTTTCCCTTCGACGACTTGAATAACTAGATTAACTTTATCATCAACCGGCTCTCGCTGAACCTCAGACACTCTTGCATTAAGGTAACCATTGTCTCTATAGAATTCTTCAATTCTA
>CESM01191455.1_pt1 | contig 12119 bp, 8 predicted proteins | sample 361421 | NCBI WGS metagenome assembly CESM01 (sample SAMEA2622219, study PRJEB7988) | marine metagenome | isolation source: saline water (ENVO:00002010), including | reverse complement strand
TAATAAAAGGATTTCTAATAACCACCTCCTCCACCACCAGAAGAACCACCTGAAGATCCTCCTGAAGATCCTCCTGAAGGTGTTCCTTTAGGGCCTTTAAACATTTTTAAATGTGATATTGATGCTTTTAAACCTGGTCCTCCTGAGTTAATTCTTTTACTTACTTCTTTAAACAATTTTTTTCTTTTAAGGGTACCTGTCTTTTTTTCTTTTTTATTTTTATCTTTTACTTCTGCTATTGCTTTATCTTGTACTGCTTTTAGTTTTGGATGTTTTCTTGTGTTTGGTGTTGAAATTTTAGCTCCTACAGGTAAAATAGGAGGATTATCTTGTTCTTCTATTTTTTCTAATTGTGTTTTTGGTCTGAGTAAAGAATCCGGCATGGAATATTCTTTTAAATCAGGAAATAATATATTTACATTAGGAAAGGATTTTTTTGTTTTTCTAATAGAAGTAGAATTTGCTTTACTAGCGTATTCTTCTAATAAACTCCATTCTATTTGTCCTACATAATGTAATTTATCATCATATTTTTTTTCTTCATTTTTAATACTTTCATAAGTTTTTTTATTTATTTCCTTATAATCATTTAAAGTATTAGCACGTAAACAAAAATATCTAATAAAGGATCCTTGTTTATAATCTTTTTCTGTGGGGATTGGTTTTGTAAATACTATAGGTTCAAAATTATCATGGTCTTGAAATATATCCTTTTTTAAAACATTATATTGATTAACATTACTGTTTTGTATGGAGAGCTCTCCTAATTCAATATTTATTTTGTATGTGTTATCTTTTTTTGGAGTTGTTTTAGGGACTATTTCTTTTCCTAATTTGTCAAAAGATTTTCCTTCTTTATAGGTTCCATCACTTAATTCAAAATATGTGCCTAAAAAAGGTGTTTTATCCTTCTTATAGACAAATTCATTTGAAGCAGCCGTTTTATATTTGTATTGTGATTTAGGTAAATATGCCATTATTCAGAAGATTGATTATTTCCATACGTTTCATTTATAATTTTCCATATCTCTTCCCTCTCCTCGTCTGTATATTGAACTTGTGGGCCAAAATCTGGCTCTCCATTTTCTTTTCTTTTTAACTCTAATCGTTTTTGAGTTGGGTCTCCTCCATCAAAAGGTTGACATGATGGATCAGGTCCGTTTGACCATACTTGACCTTCTCCATTTGGACCTGGTACCCATCCTTGTTCAACTTTATACCCATTACCTGTTAATTTAACTCTATAAGTTTTTCCTGTACAATCTGTTCTGTAATGTCCTCCTGATGCATTCTTTGGAGCTTGTTGAAGATTTAACTTTTGTTTTTTTACAGGTTTTTCTTCAATGTATTTTTTATTTTCTAAATTTTTAGCCTCTCCTGGGAATAAATGCATTTGACCACTAATTTTAGTGGTCCAAGTTCCATCAGCATTTATATTTTGATCTTCATTTACTATTAAAAACATTATTTGTTTGTTTCTATAATGTTTAGGTAATCTACTTTCATTTACTCTAAACATTTGACCAATAACCATTCCTGAAATTCCCTCTAATTCTAAATCTACATTGATAGGAATAGGAGTATTAGACATAGGGTTTTGTACAATGTTACCAAATTTATCTTTAGTACTTATTGAATCTGTTAACGAGTAGATTCTTCCCATTGCGCCAGACATTTCTGATACTTTTTTCATATATTGGTTATTACCTCTTCTAAAATGATTTCCACTTACCAACCTCATCTGATACATTTTTTGTTGGTTAATTAACACATTTAATTCATGCATTTGTTTTCTCATATCATACAAAAGCTTCTTTTTTTCTTCTTCTGTTTGTTCTTTAATGTCTGGAGGAGTATTTCTATATAATCTATTAGATATTCCTCTATTTAAGGCAGCAAAAGAAACATTGTCTAAATTCTTAGCACTATCAGGATTCATAGCTGATACTGCTATTGTAGAAGACATTGCTGTAGGAATAGCTGTGTTAAATGAAAAATTTTTTACTGCTGAATCATTACTTAAAACATTAAACTTAAATATATCTTTAAAGTGGCTTTTTTCCTCTTTATTTAGATCTATTATATTACCAATATGAGAATATTCATTATCTGTTACTATACTTAAATTTACAGAACCCCCAGATGATTTATTTATATCAGCTAATAATCTATTTAAAAACTGACCTATTCCATAATCTTTATCTTTTTTAAATAATTCAAAATGAATTTCTATCATGTGTTCTATATTTACCATAATATGTCCTATAGAACTTTTAGCTTCTGCCATTCTTTTCGTTTCATTTCCCTCAAATTTAAAAGATTTATCAAATGCTTTATCCTTTTTAAAATCACCACTATTATATCCTATATAATTTCTTATAGGTTTTATAAACTCTTTTTGAGCATCTCCCGAATCTGGATTATTAAACTTATCTGGACATTGATTTGGCATTAAACAAACATAAGGATTTATAGAACAATCTAGAATATCTGTTTCATCAGATCTATCCATATATTCTCCTATTCTTCCTGTTGGTTTGTCCCAATTATCATCTAACCATAAGGCTTTCCATTGGTTTTTTATTTTTTCATGGTATGTGTTAAAAGTATGCATTCTATATGGTTCCTTTGAATTAGGATTATAATGTAAAGTTTGATAAGCAGTTATTTTAGCTCCTTTAACTATACTTTTAGGAACATTATCTATCATATGTTTATTTATATTAAATAATAAAGCATCTAATCTAATATATCCCTCAGATATACATCGTTCTTTTTCATTAAATAAATTCCAAATATTAGTAAAACCAGCAGCATAAAGACCTATTGTTGCAATTAATAGAGGGGGATTTCTTAAAATTACACTTGAAAGCCAACTTCCTTTTGCATATTCTTTAAAAGTAAGAAAATACTTATCATCAAAAATTTTCTTTCCATTGAATGTAGAACCATCAAAATATTGTTTTTTATAACCTTGATCAACTGTAGATCGTGGTTTATTTTTTCTCCATTTATACTCTGCTCCTAACCAAGGATCATAAACTTCTGGTTGTTCAAGATATCTTTCACTATAATTAGCTTGATCTCCTCTTATTTCAGGTGGATCATCTTCTGTTCCATATTCATTATCATCCCCTGGTTTTTGTTTAGTTATATAATCATCATCTTCATTAGAATCATCATTTTTTCCTCCTAATTTATAATCATAAGTTTGAGTAATAAAATCTTCTAAAGAAGATAAATGCATTGTTTTTTTAAGTTCCAAATTGGACACATTACCTCCTTGTGATTGACCTCCTTCTGTAATATGTACTGGTGTTGTTTTTGCTTTTAAAGTAGTAAGTACCTCTCCTACTCCTATTAATTCAGTAACACAATTGAAACCCCCATCATCCCTTGCTGTGTAACTAAAGTTTTTACACAATCCTAAAAGTCCATCATAATTTCCTGAGGATTCACTTTTTTTATTCATAATGGTATCTACAATTTCTTGTTGTTCCATTGTTTGTGTACTTGTTCCTGACCTCCCCCAAAATCTATCCTTATTTGAAATATATTCAAAATCTGTTTCTAATTCTCCTTCATTAGTTATATAAGGAGTCCATCCCCACTCTAAAAGAACAGGATAACCAGGTCTCATATAAAGTAATTCCATTACAGAAAGTTGTCTTAAATTGTGACACACAAATTCTACTTTTGCTTCTCTTAAAGAACCATAAGCTGATTTTGTTCTTATATTTACTTGGGTAATACCAGGCATAGGAACTATACCATAACTTTCTCCATATGCATCGTTTCTACCATCTGATCTACTTAATGGGTCTCCATATGCTGTTCCTAATAATTTTCCTTTTTTAGGAAATCCTTCTCTCATTAAGGGTGTATCTTGTCCTTCTACATTTAAAAGAGTTCCTCCTTCAAGCATATAATTTCTAGCTAAACCATATTGTAGTAATTCTTTTTCTAAAACTACTCCATTAAATTCATAATCTAAATCTAATATATCTTCACTAACTAAATCTACCATAGAAGCCATTCTTATAGTACATGATTTATTAAGCATCCAAGAATGCCAATATTGACCGGGTATTGTTTTACTACCTCTTGCTTTAGCATCTTTTATAAATTCATCTTTACTTCTAAAGTCTACATATTTTAATTCTCCTTTTGTATTTGTAACTTGTACTTCTGCATCATTTTGATCTACCCCTGTTCCAATAGGTATATTATATTCGTTAAATCTAGATCCCCATTGTAACCCAAGCATAGTATTCATATCTAAATTTCCTGGATCAATTACATTACCATCTTTATCAGATAAGGCTCTTCCATACTGCATATTTCCAAAGGCTGCTAAGCTTTGTCTAATATAAAGTTGATCATGTACAAAAGGGGCTAATGTATCCTTAAATATTCCCATAACTTTTTACCTATAAGTGTTTAATTTTTCAAATTTTCTCATTAAATCCGGTATTGAATTTTCTGAAGGTATTCTTAATTGTACTCCTTTTTTAACTACAAGACTATCTCCTCTAGTTGTATCAGGATTAGCATTATTAATAACCCACCATAAATTAGGATCTCTATAAAACTGATCTGCTAGTAAATCAAGTCTATCTCCTACTGTTGTCATAACATATGAATCATCTTCATTATATATTATATCAGGGTAAACTACGTTTACATAATTTCTTTTTTTATTTTCTAAGTTAAGTTTTGTTTTTATATTTCTATATAAGTAAGGCATATAATTTTATTTTTAAACTGCTGGAGGTGTTGGAGGTGGATTTCCTGAACCATCTTGATCATAATTCATAGGACCTTGTTCTCCTATATCCCATTCTACATCTTCTTCTTCCTCTAAATCAGCATACATAGCTGCTTCCTCTTCTTCTTGTTGGATTTCGTAATTTGTTTTACGTCCTAAACCAGCTGCTTCATTTGCATCTCTTTCTGCTTCTTCTTCTGCTTCATATTCTGCTATTCTTGCTAATCTGTCTTCTTCTTCTTGTTGTTCTCTTGCTGCTTGTTCCATTGCTTCTAATTCAGCCATATCTGCATCAAGTTCTGCTTGTCTTTCTTCTTCAGCTTCTCTTAATTCTTCTTTATCATCTCTATCATTACGTAAGATATCCTTACCAGCTATATTTTGAGTACCTGCTCCAAAGTCTTTTCCTCCTTCACCATACCACTTTGGTGAACCAACATCTACTCCTATTTGTAGATCTCTTGTTGGTCCTATAAATGGAGAATTTGAAATAGATTTTCTTGGAATAAAGTCATGAACTGGTTGGAAAGTACAACTTACATCTAACATGTGAGGTAATTGTTTTACGTCTCCATCTATATTCATATCACCACTACTTTCATCAGTATAATTAAAATATTTTATTTCCCAAGGATATTCTTTAGACCATGCTACTTTTATGTTTGTAAAAACACCAGGAACTCTATCTAAATAATCTCCTATTGTAACTCTATTCCAATTTCCTCTTAATCTTGTTTTTTTATAATCTCCTGCTGTTTGAGTTAATAGGTAATTTAATTTTACATATAAAGGCTTTAAATCAGCTCTAGATTGAGCTGCTATTTTAAAACTAAAATTGACTGTTCTTTTAAAATTACCATAAGTATAAAAAGGTTCTGATCTACCATTATATCTAAACTCATTCCAATTTGCAGAATAATCATCATCTAAAGATTCTAAATAAGCTCTAAATACCATTGTGTCCGTTTCTTCTGGATCATCAGCATTTACTGCTTCTATCATAAATTTTATATAATCTTTAATTCCTTTATGTGCTTCTGTTTTTTGTATAGAAGATGCATCATATGGAGTAGATCTAATTATAGGCATCCTATTAATTGCATCTCCTACCCAATAAAATTGAGTTGGTTTATATCCAGCATCATCCGCTACTCCCCCCTCTGATCCTCTTTGAGATACAGATATAGTTCCATCTTTATTTGTAGGTATGTTTGGAAACTTATTTACATCTCCTTCACCAAAAGATGCTTGTAAACTAGTTACATTTTTTTCCATTACTAATTTAGGATGACCATATATGTCTCTTAAAAGTTTAGGATTATTAATACCTTGTTTTCTTTCATAATCAGTGTGTGCTTTACCTTTTGGTTTTCTAAAATCTATAAGATCATTTAATACACCAGGAGCTCTTCCCCCTATACTTCCTAAATGTCTTGATGTTTGATAACCTGGTGTAGGATTTTTTTCTAAATTATCTAATATTAAAGCAGTATCTCTATTAGTAAAATTATATCTTTTTAAACGAGTTTTACCTATACCATAAACAGAGTGAGGACCACCACTAAATTCATATAATTCAGGATTACCACCACTTCCTACTCCTATTTTTGATGCACGAGTTGTATATTTAGCAGGATTTACTAATTTATTATATAAACTAGCTAATCTATTTCCTTTATATACATTTGTTTTATCTGTTACATTACCCGTACCTCCTAATCCTAATAGTCCTGCTCCTTGTCCTCCTCCAAATTGTGTTCCTGCTGATCCTCCTCTTACATTAAGTTCATATTTTGTATCATTATTAGTATCAACTCTATATCCTTGTTCTACTCTATAATTTGCTTTTCCTATAGGAAGTAATCCTGCTCTATTAACATGAAGTCCTGTAAAAGCAGTTAATGTTTGAGCTAATGTATTTACTCCTGCATTATATACTCTATTTCTTCCTAAGAATCCTGCTCCTTCTTGTAGTTTAGGATTCATTCTTTGCATACCTACATTTTTAGCTATAAAAGCTAAACCATTACCTGAAATTAAAAATCTACCTATTCTTTCAGTATCTTTAAGTGCTCTTTTTCCTGCTGTTATTAAACCTCCTCTTACAAAACTATCAGAAACATCATCTATTACATCAAATACTCCTGATCCTTGTGATGTATTTAAACCTGGTAATTGTTGTTTTAAAAAAGGCTCTGGAGAAGTTCCTCTAAAAAAAGCTCCTGTTCCTATATCGATACCTCCAGGACCATATCCCATAGATCTTTGTCTAAAAGGAAAATAAGCATTATTAGTAACACCACTATCAAATACAGACACACTTTGACCATAGTTATAAGCCCCTGGATTTTCATGGTTAGGAAATCCCGGAGAATCCCCTGATGAATTCTTAATTCCTCCTGCTTCGAGGTTAGATAAAAGTGTTTTTAACCCCATATCTTTGTTTTATGAAGGTAAGTTATTCTGATATTTACTTGGAGTATTTCCGTTTATATCTAAATCTGGTGTTTGTCTTGATGGTGTTGGCCAATTATTATTATATACTGTACCTGCATTTACAGTACTAGTGTATAGTCCTTCTAATCCCCTTTCTGATACTGTGTCTAATCCTCCAACACTTTGTATAGGTTCTGCTGATGCATTTCCTCTAATGTTTCTATATTGGTCAAATAAAGGTCCTTCAGCTCCATTCATATCTTGAAAATTAGGTGTATCTCTTGTTACTGGAGAAGGATTTAACGTTGGATAAACAGACGTTGGTTGACCTGCTCCATAAGCATAAGAAGGATTAGCACCTAACCCTAAATAAGGTGAAGTGTTTGTATATTCATTTTGTAATAAAGCTATATGTAAGTCTTCTCCATTGACTGTTTTTCTAGGAGAACTTATAGAATCACCAAATGTATTTGGTGTATTATTATTTAAACTAGGAACTGAATTTAAAGTACCTTGTCCTGATCCTCCAGAGTTTCCTGCAGCATCTACATATTCCATAGGTAAATTATAATTTGTAGGAGGTCCTAAAGGTACTTCATTTCTACTTTTTGTTTTTCTTCTTTCTAACATAGCTACTAAATGATCATCTGTAGATGGATAAACACCATTTGTAGCTGAATTTTTCTTATATTCAAACGGATCATCATTAGCTCCACTGTCTCTATAATTATCATAATCATAATCATTTACTCCTACTTCTGGTCCTGTAGCTTTATAAGCTCCTCCATCAAAAGGTGAGTTTGGGTTTGAAGCAAAACCTGCTGGATTTCCACCTATTAAACCTGCTTGATTACCTCCGTGTATGTCTAAATTTGATTTTAAATCTTTTAATCCCATAATTTTATTGTTTTATTTTGTTATACATATTAGGTAAATATTCCTGAGTCACTTTTTTCCCTGCTTCTTGGTCCTTTATAGTAATTAGCATCATTGTGAGAATCATGAACAAATTTATTTTCTAAATGAACATTTACATCTTTATTTACTAATTGTTTTAATAATGCGTTTGTTTCAGTATTGTCTATCCTATCTGGATTAAGAATTACTTCTGGTCCTTTTTCTGCTATTGAAGCTATTTGTGGAGTCATTGCTATCCCTTCATCTGCATATGAATATCCCATTGCTCCTTCACCCCTATCTTCGTCCCCCATTCCTAACATTTCTCCACTAACTTTTGTAGAAGCTACAACGTCTTTAGCTCCTGCTTTAGTAGCATCATAATTTCCTCCAAATAAAAGTCCTATAGTATCAACTATAGAAGTTATCACTAATTGAATTGCTTTTACAAGAGGGTCTAAAAATGTTAATACTTTAAAAACAGGATTTAATACAGACATAATTAAATCTAATAATGGTATTAATGGTGTCACTATATCAGCTAAGATACTTTTTAATTTATCCATAGAAGCATTAAATTTATCTTGTGCTGTTGTTGCTTCTAATCTATCTGCTAAATCATCTTTACCCATAGCTCTTAATTCACGAGCTGTTTTATTTTGGGTTTCTTGTTTAAATAACATGTCTGCCATTTGGTCTGCTTGCATCCCTAAAGATTTAGCTAATGCCTCTTGTTGTAAAACATTCATTTGGGTAAATTCAGTAAAAGAGCCTGCATTTTTGGCTATTTCCTGTGTTAATGTTTCATAATCTCCCGTTAATGCAGCTAATCTGGCTCTTTCTAAGTTAAGTTGTTTACCTAATAATAATTCGGCTTCCATTTCAGCTGCTATAGATGATTCAAAATCTAATATTTGTTTACCTGCAGCTGCTACATCTTTTAAACTTGTTCCTAAAAGTTTAGCTTGAGTTACTGCTTTTGTAATTTCTTCAGTGCTACCTTTTAGTTGTGCTCTTATTACTCCTTGTGTTTTACCTACTTCTTCTAATACTTTTCTCATATCAAGAGGTATTTTAGCTCCTCTTTGCATTTCATAAGAAAGACTTAAAGCACTTTTATAGGTTTCATCCATAGATTCTCCTGTAATTAAGGATTGAGCTGCTAATCCTGCTACTGCTTGTCCTGTCATTTTTACTTTTTCAAGTAATTGAGTAGATTTAACTAATATATCTCCTGAATAAGTTGCTGCTAAATCTAAATGTTGATTTAAAGTAGCCTGAGCTTTTACTAGTTTTGAAGTAGTAACAAACATATCACTAGAAGCAGATGCAGACACAGACATAGCACCCCTTAATTGTTGTGCTTCTCCTTTAGACATATTAAGAGATTTACTCATTTCTGTAAGTTCAGCGTCTACTTTACCTATTGCCTGTATTACTTCAAGAATTAATCCCATAGGTCCAAGTAATTTTTTAATCATTGGTCCTAATGATTTTATTACTTTTTTCATAGCTCCTCCAAAAACTTTAGCAAATCCTCCTCCTCCTTTAGCTATTTTAGCATCTAAAGCTTTAACTTTATCTTTACCAACCATTTTTTTAGTGGTTTGATCTACAAATCTTCCTCTTTTTGCAGGGTCTTTTGCATTAGCTCCTAATCTTTCATCAAATTTAATATTTTCTCTTTCTTTTGAAGCTTCTTTTGCTTGATCTTGTTGAAATCTTATTTTTTTAGCTTCTTTAGCAGCTTCACTAAATCCTTCTCTTAGTGATGAGAAAAATCCTTTTTGTTGGCCTTTACCATCTGATCCAAAAGCTTTATCTAATTGTGTAAAAAATCCTGCTCCACCTCCTTTTTCTAATTTTTTAGCTTGATCTTCTACTCCTTTAGCAGCAGCTTCCATTTTTTCTAATTTATCAATAGATTCTTCTATTTCTTTAACTATATCTTGATATAATTCAGATTCTTCTTTTAACCCATCTTGTTGAGCTTTTGTTGATGCTTGTTCCGCTAATGACTTATCTGCTGTTAGGTTTTTTATTCTATCTAAAAGTTTTTCTCTTTCTCTTTCAATATCAGTTGATTTAACAGTACCTTCAGTTATTTCTTCTTCTAATAATAAAAGTAGTTTTTTACTTTTAATAGCTTTTTCTGTTTCTTGTTGGACTTGTTTTACTAAAGAATATTCTTTAGCTGCTTCACTGTATGAATTTTTTATTATAGATACTCTATTCATAAGTTCAACATTAGCCTCTTTATAAGATTGTACTAATTGTTTACCTAGATCTAATGATTTTTCGTCGTCCTTTTCAGCCATTTTTGTATAATTGTTCCCTTATAAATATGAAAAAAGAAAGGTATCTATGATACCTTTCATTTAAATATTAAATGTTGATGAAGGACTTATATTGGGTCTATGAATAACTTTATTTTCATGTAATTCAGATTGTCCTCTTTGTTTTTCTGCTTCTTCTTCTTGTTTTCTATTATGTTGATTTATTCTATCTATATGGAAGGTTCTCATCCATACTGGCATATTATAAACTTCTGAGTGTATAAAACCACCACCACCATGAAATACTAAATCATGGATGGCATCGAACATTGACTTTCTATATGTCTGCGTCAGGCCAAAAAAAGTTGAGTCCCAAGGGAATGCTTACGCCCTCCGCAGTCGCTCCACTAGAAAAGTCTAAGTCGACTTTTAAATCAATATCAGGCATAATTTCAGATAAATAGTTTCTAAGAGATTTAGAATCTCTTGCTAATAAAGCATTATCAACAAATTCTCTAATTGTTTTTTTCTCATAATCTCCATTTACAGATAAAATCATATGTTTTAAACGTGTAGTTAATTCTGCTGATGTAAATTTATTTATTTTTCTAAGACCTTTTAGTTCTTTAGTAATTTTTTCTTCATCACCATGGGTTAACATTTTAAAAGTAATGTTGATTTTTGAATGAGGTAATTGAAAATCAAATTCATTTTTACCCTCTTTCATTAAACTTTCATCAAGTTCTTTATCGTCTAATTCTGTTAAATCTACTGTTACTTGTTCTTCTTCACCTGTTGAAGGGTCTCTATAAGTAAAAGTATAGTCACTACCATATCCTAAAATACGAGCAGCTATTAATAGTGAATTTTTATCTCCTATTAATAAATCATTATAATCACAAGGTGTAACAATAACAGATTGAAGTAATTTATTTATTACTGTACCATTTTTAATGTAATTTTGATTTGTTAAGATATCTTCTTCTTTAGCAGTCATATATTTCATTCGTATAACTCCTGATCTTAATGGATGGCCTTCTGGATATAATAATCCTTTTGAAGGTAATGTTACTTCCTCTGTAGGGAACTGATATGTTTGTTCTTCATTTTGAGGGGTAACTGGTTGTTGTGTGTTTGCAAATTTGTTTTGTTCCATAACGTTATTTAATTTTTAAAACTTGTTCAGATATACATATATGTAGAAAATAAAAAAGCGCCAAAATAGGCGCTTTTCTTTATATAAATGTTATTTTATATTAGTAATTTAAGATAGCGTAATCCATTCTAATAGTTAATGAAATTTCAACTGGTGTATCAACACTCCAATCCATTTCTCCAAAGTTAGCTTGTTGTACATAAGCTCCTTTCATAATCCATTCTTCAACTATATCACCTACAGGACCTAAAGCATTAAATCTAATATCTTTTTTATAGAAATCAGAATAACCATCTCTACCTGTAACTGATTCATGTGATAAACGAACCCACTCCATTACTGCTTGTGCACCTGAAGGTGTTACTGGGTCATAAAGAGTAGCTGTAACATTTTGCCAATCAGCTTTTCCTTTTAATTTTCTTTTCACGTTGATATGGTCAAGAGTTACGTCTCCAAATTGAATATTTGGTCTTGATATTTTTTTCACTAAAAATGCTGGTATTCCATCTATATACATTATAAACCTATTTTGTACTTTAGGTTCAAATGCTGTGAACATAATTTCGTTTGTGTTTAATATTGCCAT
>CESM01163798.1_pt1 | contig 12121 bp, 10 predicted proteins | sample 361421 | NCBI WGS metagenome assembly CESM01 (sample SAMEA2622219, study PRJEB7988) | marine metagenome | isolation source: saline water (ENVO:00002010), including | reverse complement strand
ATGTAAACCTGGTCTTTGGGTTTTATAAAAATTGTGAATTCTATCTTTTGGAATAACAAAAAAATAAAAGATGATACCAAAAAAACCCCTAAAAAATAACACTTGTCCTATAGGATAATCTACAGACCACTTCACTATTACGTCCATTAGTGAAAAGGCACATATTGATAAAAACATGTACAAAAAGCCTAATTGATTTTTGCTCAACATAAGAATAATTAGTAAATTAAAATAAACATTAATCAATGGAAATAGCAGTTTTAGGTTTGGGATGTTTTTGGGGTCCAGAAATTAAATTCAGTAAAATTAATGGAATAACAAAAACAGAGGTAGGATATTGTGGAGGAAAAAATCCAGAAACTTCCTACAATGAAGTTTGCTCTGGAAATACAAATCATGCTGAAGTAGTAAAATTAGAATTTGATCCTAAAATAATCACTTACGAGGAAATTATAAGAATATTTTTTAAATTACACGATCCAACAACATTAAACTCTCAGGGCCCTGATTTTGGAACTCAATATAGAAGTGAAATTTTTTGTGTTGACGAAAACCAAAAAAAAATTGCCAAAAAAATTTATGATGAAATGAATGTATTACTTTCTGGTAAGATTGTAACAAAAATTTCTGACATTCATAACTATTGTAAGGCAGAGGAATATCATCAAAAATATTTAGAAAAGAATTGATATGTCATTAATTGAAACCCACGATCTTGAATCTAATCTGAGTAAATTTAAAATAATTGATTGTTCTTGGCATATGCCACAAGAAAATAGAAATGGTTTAGATGAATATAATAAATTACATATACCAAATTCGATCTTTTTTGATCTCGATAATAATTCAAGTAAAAAAACAGATTTACCACATATGTTAGTCAGCTTGGACGAATGGCAAAAAATCGTATCAGAAATGGGAATTGATAATGATGATTTAATTGTAATTTACGATAATTCAGATGTAATTAGTTCATGTAGATGTTGGTATAACTTCATATATTTTGGTCATAACCCTGATGCAATTAAAATTCTTAACGGTGGATTTAAAAAGTGGGTTAGTGAAAATAGATCTATCAGTAACAAAATGACAAAAATTGAAAAAACAAAATATAAAGCTAGTGAGAAAAATAATTTAGTCAAAAATAAAAAAGAAATTGATGAAAATATAATAGAAAAAAAATTTAATATTATAGACGCTAGAAGTTATAAAAGATTTAAAGGAGAAGAAAAAGAACCAAGAAAAGGTTTAAGAAGCGGAAGTATTGATAACTCAATTTGTATTCCATATAATCTCCTAATCAACGTAGATAAAACATTTAAAACTAAAGAAGAGATTAAAGAAATTTTTAATTATAATTTAAAAGATATAACTTCTAACAATGTTGTGTTTTCCTGTGGATCTGGAGTAACAGCATGTATTTTAGCTCTGGCTTATTCTTTAATAAATGATAAATATTTGCCCATAATTTACGATGGCTCATGGGCCGAATATGGAAAGAATTAAATGAAAAGATCTACAAAAGTTATAACTACTCTAACTATTTTTTTTCTAATCATAGTCATAGTTATTACTGCAAGAACAATGATTGGCAATCATTTTAAGAAAAAGTTTAGCAAAAGACCTCCTCCAGGAATAATTGTTACTAATGTAGTTAATGAAAAGTTTGCTGAAAGATTAGAAACTTTTGGCACAGCAATTCCAATAAAAAGTACTACATATAAGATTAGAAAAAATGATGTGATTGGAGAATTAAATTTGAAAGAGGAAATTAAAAAAGGCGATTTAATTTTAAATCTTAAAAGTGGAAATATAAGTGCTCCTTTTGATGGAGTATTGGGATATACTGGATTGACAGAAGATATATTCGTATCTGACAATATATTTATTATTACTTTAGATGATAATTCAGTAATTTTTTCTGATATTAAGATACCTGAGAAATATGCTCCATTTATAAAAAAGGGATTACCGATCGAAGCTAAGGTTTCAAGCTATAAAGATAAAATTTTTTTAGGTGAAATAGATTTCATTTCAAGCAGAATAAATGCTGAAACTAGAAGTCTACTTTCTAGAGTCAAGATTGATAACAAAAATTTAGAACTATTATCAGGATCTCTATTGGATATTTCTGTAAAATTTCAATTAAGAGACGCATTAAGTGTACCTGATACTAGCATCATGATGGAGGGTGAAAAATCATATATATATAGAGTTTCTGATGAGAATATTGCTAATAAAGTTGAAGTTCAAATTGGATTAAGAAGTGATGGAAAGGTAGAGATTTTATCTGGGCTGAATGAGGGTGATCAAATAGTTGCTGAGGGTTTAAAAAAAGTTAGACCTAGGGGTAAAATTAAACCTATAAAAAATTAAATGTTTATAACTGAGCTTAGCATCAAAAGACCCGCAGTTTCATGGGTAATGTCTTTAATACTCATTATATTTGGTCTTTTTGTTTTTTGGAAATTGCCTGTCAGAGAGTTGCCTGATGGCATCCAGCCTCCTGTTGTTCAAGTGCAAGTAGATTACAAATCAGCTGCCGCCATAATTGTAGACCAAGAAGTTACTCAAGTTATGGAGGATGTAATTGGGGGTGCAGAAGGCATAAAGAACATAGACTCTAAATCAGAAAATGGGAGGAGCACAATAAATATTGAGTTTGATACAAGTATAAATTTGGACAATGCTGCAAATGATATTAGAGAGAGAATTGCAAGAGTAGTGGATAATTTGCCAGATGAGTCAGACCCTCCACAAATTTTAAAAAGAGCTGCAGGGTTTACTACAACAATGTGGTTATCACTTTCATCGGAGTCATGGAGTGATTTAGAGCTTGGAGATTATGCCGAAAGATTTTTAATTGATCAATTTTCAAGTGTAAAAAATGTTGGAAGAATTTTAGTTGGAGGATTGAGAGAGCTGAGCATTAGAGTATGGGTAGATCCTATAAAATTGGCTGCTAATAATTTAACAATACAAGAAGTAGAAGAAGCTTTAAGGGGTGAAAATGTTAGACTTCCAGCTGGAACGTTAGAGGCTGATAATGTAGATTTAACTTTAAATCTAGATAAGTCCTATAATAAAATTGATACGATCAAGCAACTACCAATTAAAAAGTCTGCAAATAAAATAATTATACTTTCAGATATTGCCAACATTGAATTTGGTCCCGTTTCAGAAAAAACTCTTTTTAAAGCTCAAACTAAAGATCAGTTAAACTTAAAAACCGTAGGGATTGGAATTTATGCAAAAAGTGGGGCATCCACAGTTGAACTCTCTAAAGAAATTAAGAAAAAAATTACTGAAGTTAAAAGAACTTTACCTGAAGGATTGGACTTAAGAGTAGCATTTAACAGAGCTAACTATGTAGAGGCAGCAATAGATGAAGTATATAAAACTCTCTTAATAGCATTTATATTGGTAGTAATAATAATTTATTTATTTCTTGGAAATTTAAAGGCTGTTATTGTGCCAGCTATAGCTTTGCCTGTTAGCTTAATTGCTTCATTTTTAGGATTATATATTTTTGGGTTATCAATAAATATATTTGTCTTATTAAGTTTTATTTTGGCAATTGGAATAATTACTGATGACTCGGTTATTATGACAGATGCAATTTATAGAAGAATAGAAAATGGAGAAACACCCTTAGTGGCAGCATATAAAGGTTCAAAACAAATTTCTTTTGCAATTATTGCAACTACACTCATATTAATTGCTGTATTTCTTCCATTGATTTTTATAGAGGGTATATCTGGAACACTCTTTAAAGAAACTGCTATTGCTTTATCTTTTTCAATTATAGTTTCTTCATTTGTTGCTCTTACTTTATCTCCAATGTTAGCAAGCAAATTTCTGACTAAAAAAAATGTTAAAAATATAATTGTAAAAAAATTTGAAAATATTTTCTTTAGTTTTTCAATATTTTATAAGGAGACTTTAGATTTTGTAATCGGTAGAACTAAAACTGTTGCTTCATTTATTATTCTTATAATAATAATATCAATTTTTTTATTCAATTTTTCAAAAAAAGAGTTATTACCAATGGAAGATAGAGGGGCATATCTTGTTATTGGATTTACAGATGAAGGAAGTTCATTTGAATATACTCAAGAAAAAGCTCAGGAAGTTGAAAAAAGGTTAATCCCATTATTACAAACTGAAAATAGTCCATACTCAAGATTTATCATGCGTGTTCCAGGATTTGGTGCTTCAGCAAATTCTTTTAATAGTTTTATAATTATTGCTCTTTTAGATGATTGGAAAAATAGAAGCAAAAATTCACAAACTGTTATGAGAGAGGCTATTGGTAAAATAGTGACTGTACCTCAGGCTGTTGCTTTTCCAATTTCACCACAATCAATTAGAGTATCTAGTTATAACAAGCCAGTCCAAATGGTAATTTATGGGAGAACTTACGAGGAATTGGAAAACATTCAGGCTAGAGTAATAAACAAACTTAGGTCTAATAAAAATTTATCGAGAATTGAGTCGGACTATAATCGAAATAAGCCAGAGGTAAAATTAGTAATCAATAAAAATAAAGCCAAGGATTTGGGTGTTTCAGCTCAATCAATAGGTAGGACGCTTGAAACACTTTATGGGGGTAAAAAAATTACTACTTTTAATAGATTAGGGAAAGAATACCCTATAATTGTTCAGCAATATTTGTCAGACAGGAGAAACAAAAATGGAATTTCAAAAATTTATGTGAGGTCAGAAACTTCTGGAAAACTTATATCCTTATCAAATTTAGTTGAATTCAAAGAGGAAGGCTCTGCAAAAGAGCTTGCAAGATATAATAGGCAAAGAGCAGTAACTATTTCAGCAAACATCTCAGAAAGTTACACTTTAAGTGAAGCTATAACATATTTGGAAAAGGTTATGACTGAAATTGCACCCGAAAATCAAATAACATGGAAAGGGAAATCTGAGGAAATAAAAGAAACAAGTAATGAACTATTTGTTATTTTTATTTTAGCCCTTTTAACGGCGTACTTGGTTATGGCAGCAACGTTTAATTCTTTTATACATCCGTTCATAATTGTCTTAACTGTACCTTTAGCAATTTTTGGAGGATTAATTTTTATTTTATTTTTAAATACCTCTATAAATATTTTTTCTCAAATCGCACTAATAATTCTTATAGGCATATCTACTAAGAACAGTATATTGATAGTTGATTATTCTAATCAGATTAGAGCATCTGGGAAAAATATTGAGGCAGCAGTTAAAGAGGCTTGTAATATAAGATTTCGACCGATTATAATGACTTCTCTAAGCACAATGATTGCGATGATACCACTTGTTATTGGAAACATTGGACCAGGTGCTGGTGAAAGCTCAAGGTTGGCTGTTGGAGCAACAATTTTAGGTGGAATGATAATCTCAACTTTTTTTACTCTGTATGTAACTCCTTCCATGTACATGGCACTTGCGCAGAAAACCAAAAGAATAGATGCAGTTGATATTGAGCTAAAAAAACAACTAACTAAAAAATAATATATTTATTTTTATTTAAAGAATTTTTACATTTTAAAAGTTGATTTTTGTAAATTTGAGATTGTTTTTCAACTTTTCTTGCTAATCCAATCACTTTTTTGTTATTTCTATAATTTTTGTAATTACCCCATCCTTCATGATAAGCTAAATACTGCCTAAAACTATCTTGAAGAGAAATATTCAAAACTGATTTTGTTTTATTCGTGTACCAACCAATAAAATCAACACTATCCTTAAATCTTGCTCTAGAAGCAATCTTATTACCTGTTTCATTTTTATACTGTTCCCATGTTCCTTTAATAGCTTGGGAATAACCAAATGAACTTGAAGCACGTCTAAATGGTATTACTTTAAATAATTTTTTTCTTGGTGGTTTTGCCAGCCAATCAAAATTGGATTCCATTTTAATGATTGCAAGTTGAACATGCATAGGGGTTCCCCATTTTTTTTCAACTTTTTTAACATGCTTATACCAAAGATATTTTTCATTGAAAATTTTACAGCCATCAGAGGTATTTTGAGGCACAGAAGAACATGCAGAAATTAAAAAAGATAAGAAAAGAAAAATAAAAAATTTTTTAATATTTTTTTCTATCATTTGTTATTTTTTAAAAAATTATATAAAACTGATAATATAAAGACTATTAAAACTCCAAAAATATTTCCAATCAAATCTCTTAGCTCGAAACTTCTATTGGGAATTATCAAATGACTTAACTCTAAAATAATTGAAATGAAAAATAAATAAATAAATAATTTTCTATTTTTTTTAAAATTATATCTAATAAGTCCTAAAAAAGATAAGAATGAAAAAGCATAAAAATGATTAATAGATAAAAAAAAATCGGGCACTATTTGTGGTTGTTTTTGAAGATTGCCATAAATTAACCAGCCTAAAATACTGCCTGGGAAAAGGTATAATGTTATTAAGCTAATATTGGATATATGAAATGCTATTTTTGTTAATAAAGATATTTTTTTCATTTAACTAACAATTTTTTTTTTATATTAAATTAATTCAATAAAATGAGTTATTTAATATTAATAAGACATGGTCAGAGTTTATGGAACCTTCAAAATAGATTTACTGGTTGGGTTGATGTGGATTTGACAGAAAATGGCAAACTTGAAGCAAAAAAGGCTGGTAATTTAATAAAGAAAACAAATACTCAAATAGATTTCTATTATTCATCTCTTCAACTAAGAGCAAACAATACTCTTGAAATAGTACAGAGTATCTTAGGTGATAAAAAAAATTATGTTAAAGCTTGGGAGTTAAATGAAAGACATTATGGCAGTCTAACTGGTCTTAATAAAATAGAGATGAGTGATAAACTTGGTAAAGAAAAAGTTTATCAATTTCGGAGATCTTGGGATTTAAGACCAGAAGTATTAGATAAAAAGAGCCAATTGCATCCTTTAAATATTGAAACTTACAAAGACGTGCCAAGAAAAAATATTCCTGATACCGAGTCCTTAAAAGATACATATGAAAGAGTTATTAGTTATTTTGATTCAGAGATTAAAAATAAAATTAAAAAAGGAAATATTTTAATATCAGCTCATGGAAATTCAATTAGAGCATTATGTAAATATTTATTTAAATTAGATGAAAAGCAAATTTCAAAGTTAGAAATACCAACTGGAAATCCATTAATGATTGAAATAAGTGAAAATTTAAAAATTAAAAATTGTGAATACTTAGATAAGGAAAGAGCTAAAGATCTTGTAGTTTTTTAAATATTTCTAAATTTGATACGTGATGAAATTCTAAATTACTTTCAAATCCGTTTAATTGTTTTTTTTTTATAAGATCAGTCCAAATTTTGTTTATAGAAAAATTTGAAATTTTTTGAGATTTAAGAACTGATTTATTTAATATTTGGCATCCTGTATAAATAAAACTTTTATCATCAAAATTAATAAGGTTATTTTTGAGATTAAAATCTCCAGATAGACTCTTATCAAAACTTAATCCTTTTTTAACAAGTAAAAGTATATTACTTAATTTTTTTTCAAAATATAAGTTAATCATTTTTTTTATTTCATTATTATAACTTTTATTCCAAATAGTATCTGGATTGAAAACTATAAAGTTTTCTTCATTTGAATTATTAATTAAATTTAAAATGCCACCACCTGTATCTAGAATTTCATCTCCATCCTCAATTACTTCAATTTTAATGTCATAGTCATTATGTTTTATAAAATTATCTATTTGGTCTTTTAGATAAAATGAATTAATCAAAATTTTTTGAATATTAAGGTCTCTAATCAAATTGATGCAATACTCTAAAAGAGTAATCTCTTTTATTTTTAAAAGAGGTTTGGGAGTGTTAATAGTAATTGGTTTTAATCTTCTTCCAAATCCTGCACAAAGTATTAAAGCTGTATTGATTTTCATCTTATTTCTTTTTCAATGTTTCAAGTAAGTTATTTAACTTAGCAAATTTATTATTTTTTCTTGACCTTAACTTTATCAGCTTCCAAGCATAAGGAATTAATTTAAGATATTTTCTCTTATTATCTCTCAATGCTAATCTTGTAAATATTCCAATAATTTTAAAATTTCTTAGAATTGAAATTATCTCAAAATCATTGATAAAATGATCCTTGTTTAAATTTCTTTGAGATTTTAAATAGTAGTTAAGAATCTTTTTTTTCATAATATTTGACGTTTCAAATCTCACATCATCAACTAAAGAAGCAAGATCATAGGCTTTGTTGCCTATTAGGGCATCTTGTGTATCAATAACACCTATCTTTTTATCAAATATCATTATATTTGAAATATGAAAATCACGATGTACGAATGTATCATTTTTAAGATTAATTTTTTTGATTAAATTTTTTGTTATCTTCAAAAATTCTTTTTCAAATTTTTTTTTTCTAATTTTAGATAATTTCTGATCAATATACCAATCAACAAAAAGTTTTGTCTCTTTATATAAAATTTTCGAATTATACTTTGGTACTTTGTAAACAAAATTTCTTATACCTTTTATTTTTTTAGTATGAATTAATTGTATTTTATTTAATAGTTTAATTATTTTCTTAAAAATTATAAATTTATTTACTTTTTTTTTTTGGAAGAGATCAAATATAGTTTGATTTCCAAAGTCTTCAATTTCAATATAATTTTTTGAATAATTTTCACTTAATAATTTTGGAGCTAAAATATTGTTCTTTAAAAAGATTTTATTAATAGAGTCGTAAATTAAAAGATTCGATTTCTTATCTTTATCAGCGTAAACTAAAATGGAAGTTGGTTTTTTTCTAAAATTTCTAAAAAAAACTCTAGATGAAGCATCTCCCTTAAGTTTTTTTAAATTGTTAAATTTCATTTAATCTATAATTTTATAAATCTATTTTGGTATTCATTTTCATATTCAAAATATAATTTATTAACTGAATGAGGCTCATTTTTGATTATCTGTGGCCATTCTATAAATAAAATGGATTTATCATTTTTTTCAAATAAGTTTAAATCTTTTAATTCAGTATCTGATTTCAGCCTATAAAGATCATAATGTTTGATTAAAAAACTTTTGAAATTGTATTCATTCATTATATTAAACGTGGGGCTAGTTACTTCAGTTTCTTTAAGTTTTAAATTAAATTGTAAACTATTTATAAGATTTTTGACAAAAGTTGTTTTTCCAACTCCTATTTCACCAAAAAGAAAATAAATTTCACCAGCTTTTATTTTCTTACTAAAATTAATTGCAAACTCTTCTAATTTTTTTTCTGAAGATATATCTATTTTACTACCTTTAGTAGCGATACGCATTTGGTTTAAATGGACCCTCAACCCCTACACTAATGTAGTCTGCTTGTTCTTTAGATAATTTAGTCAATTTAGCACCGACTTTTTTAAGATGAAGCATTGCAACTTTTTCATCTAAATGTTTTGGGAGTACGTAAACTTTTTTTTCATAATCTTTATTATTATTCCATAATTCAATTTGAGCAATTACTTGGTTTGTGAATGAAGCACTCATTACAAAGCTTGGGTGCCCTGTAGCACATCCTAAATTTACTAATCTTCCTTCTGCAAGTAAAATTATTCTTTTTCCACTTGGTAATTCTATTTCATGAACTTGTGGTTTAACCTCTGACCATTTGTAATTTTTAAGAGCTTCAACTTGAATTTCATTATCAAAGTGACCTATGTTACAAAGAATGGCTCTGTCTTTCATATTTCTCATATGATCAGCAGTTACTATATCTTTATTACCAGTTGCTGTAACAACTATATCTGCTTTACTTATTGCTTCATCCATCAAAACCACTTCATATCCTTCCATTGAAGCTTGTAGTGCACATATTGGGTCTGCTTCTGTTACGAGTACTCTAGCTCCACTCTGTCTAAGTGATGCCGCACTACCTTTACCAACATCTCCAAAACCTGCTACAATTGCAACCTTTCCTGACATCATAACATCTGTTGCTCTTCTAATTCCATCAACTAAGCTTTCTCTACAGCCATACAAATTATCAAATTTTGATTTTGTAACTGAATCATTAACATTAATCGCTGGAACCATTAATGATTTATTTTGCTCCATTTTATTTAAAGCTTTAATTCCTGTTGTTGTCTCTTCTGAAACACCTTTAACATCTTTTAGTAATTCCTTATAATCAGAATGCATCAAAGCAGTTAAGTCACCTCCATCATCTAGTAACATATTAGGTTTCCAATCTTTTTTACCCTCAATAGTTTTTTTAATACACCATATATATTCTTCTTCGGTTTCACCTTTCCAAGCGTAAACTGGTATGCCCGATTTTGCTATCGCCGCAGCTGCATGATCTTGTGTTGAAAAAATATTACAAGAAGACCATCTTACTTCTGCACCGAGATAAACTAAAGTTTCAATTAAAACTGCCGTTTGAATTGTCATATGAAGACAACCAATAATTTTTGCACCTTTAAGAGGTTTTTGAGTTCCATATTCTTCTCTTAACGCCATTAAACCAGGCATCTCACTTTCAGCGATTGAGATCTCTTTTCTTCCAAATTCAGCCAGAGAAATGTCTTTTACTTTAAAATCATCCATGGCGGGCTTTCTAACAATAATATTTTATTTAATCAATAAATCTTTATGTTTTAGGAAATATTATTTCTAAATTTGCACCATTTTTATCTGTTCTATTTGATGCAGATATAGTTGCTTTGTGGAGCTCAACTAAGTTTTTTACTATATTTAACCCAAGACCTGAGTGTTGGCCAAACCTGTCTGGTCTATTACTATAAAATCTCTTAAAGATTTTTTGTGTATCACGCTCCTTAAAACCTGGTCCCTCATCAATAATATTTATTACAACATGATTTTTTGAATTTATCATTAGCTTAACCTCAATATTTTGATTTTTTTTACTAAATGAAATTGAATTATCTAATAAGTTCGCGATAATCTGCTCTATTCTATTTTCAATTCCATCAATAAAATATTTTTTATTGGGATCGTAAACACATGAGATTTTAATACCACTTTTAGTATGGTGGATATTATTATAGTCGTCAACAACAGAAAGAATAATAGGTATTAGATCTATTTTTTTAAATTTTTCTTTGCTCAACGCAACCTCATCTTTTAATATTTGTGAATAATCTGTGATTAATCTTTCAATTCTCTGAACATCATGACTTAAAATATTTATTAATTTTAATCTTTCATCTGTTTCTTTAGTGTCATTTAGAATTTCAGATGCACTTTTAAGAGAGGCTAAAGGATTTCTTATCTCATGCACAAGATCCGTAGAAAAATTTTCAGCATGTGAAATTCTTTTTTGAAGTTCAAGTGTCATTTCATCTAGAGATTTTGATAGTAGCCCTAATTCATCATTTCTAATTTTTAGATTATCGATATTTATTTTTTTATGATCTTTATTTCTAATTTTTTTTGTATAATTAACTAAGTTTTGAATAGGTTTTAGAAAATATCTGTTAAGTACAAATGAAAATATTAATATAACAATCCCTACAGCAAATGCAGTTCTAATAACAAAAGTTTTTCTCTCATCAATAGCAGCTCTTATATCATTTGCATTTTCTGTGATTGCAATATATCCAATATTTTTATCTTTTCTAAAAACATTTTTTATAGTTGTTAATTTAAAGTTATTAAATTCTTGTTGGGTAAATGTAAATGGGATCCCAAAATTTTTTGAACCAGCATAATTAAAAAGAATGTCTTTTAGAGATACAAGATTATTACTACCTATATTAATATTTTTTTCTTCTGTAATTTCTTTTGTTTTTTCTTCATTTAATATTTCAAGTTCAATAATATCTAATCTGGATGAAAAAGATCTTGGATCAAGATCTAGAGTGTCTGTATCACCCACTAAAACTAATTCATTATTAAAAAAAATTACTCTATCAAGACTTTGAAAAATAAATCTTGTTGAGAATAAAAATTTTCTTATATCTTGTTCATTAAATTGAATTTCTAATCTTTCTAAATTTTCAATGGTATTATTAATGATATTTATATGATTTGAGGATTTTTTTTTTATCAAATTTGGTTGAACATTTTTTAAATATATAAATGTGAATAAACCAATAATTGTAAAAAAAATAAAATTAATAAATAAAAATTTTTTTAATATT
>CESM01125424.1_pt1 | contig 12126 bp, 8 predicted proteins | sample 361421 | NCBI WGS metagenome assembly CESM01 (sample SAMEA2622219, study PRJEB7988) | marine metagenome | isolation source: saline water (ENVO:00002010), including | reverse complement strand
TCAAGCGATTGGTTACTGGGGGTTATCACTCGACATTCGGACGAAGTGTTAGCAAATCCGAATCACCAGCGTCAACGACGGTTAGGGCGCTAACAGCGAACGGTTTCCCGCAAGCCGCACCGAGTTCACGATTTACCAACGCAACCTGATGCATCGGCACATCAGGGTGGCGACTGAGCAAATCCTCGACGTATCCCATAGGGCAGTTCGCTGCGAGGATTACCATTCGAGCGTCGCTCGAGTTGCATGCACTCATTGTCTGTCTCTGACCGAACAGGAGGTTCCCGCTCGAAATCGCATTCTTCAGTTGTCTTGCTAAATCCATCTCATTCATCTCCATTCTCTGCCTTTTGGCTTCTCATGGTGCGCGATATTCACTCCTCATTAGGGACGTAGAACAGTTCCACACTTCCAGTACCAAGAGCTACTGGCTGGCCGACAATGATATTCTCGGCTACACCTGTCAAATCATCGCGCTCTCCGCGAACACCTGCATTAAGCAGGTGATTAACGGTGACTTCGAAAGCAGCTCGTGCAAGGATACTGTGCTTGTTTCCAGACACACCGTGTCGTCCAATCGCACGGACCTCCCCTTCAGATGTCATCACATCGGCAACTGTGAGGAGATGACGAACGTCGACATCTAGACCGGCACCTTCGAGAGTCATAGACATCTCATTGATAATCGATTGACGCGCAGCCTCAATTCCAAGGTACTTCACAATCTCCATGATATTGTTTGTATAAGTTCGAGAGCGATCGACGCCTTGGAACTCGCTGACCTTGGAAAGATTACTTCCAATCGTCGAGATGTAGTACTCTCCAGTATCCTTAGTTGGACCCTGAATGTTCGCCCGAATGATGTCCTTGACACCCTTGAGCTTAATCTTACGAACCTTATCCTCGAGGGCGAGTAGGTCAGTATATGTCGGGGGATTAGCAGCTAACTCCTTCATATCCTCTTCCTTTTTGATACCAGGAATGATTGTTAATTCACGCGGATTATCATCAACGTCCGCATTGACATAAAGACGTAGGCTCTTAGATAACTTATCACGGACCTCGGCACCAGTCATACTCTTCGTTTTGAGATTCGCACGACGAAGATTTAGAGTAAGGAAACGTTGAGCTACATTCACATCGATATCTGCGATATCAGGAGTGAGTGTGGTCTCAAGGGATGCAGCAAGGGCTTGGACCTTCTTCTCCTCGGTGTTAAACGGCTTACCCTTCTCATCATGAGAATCTAGATAGATGTTCATAGTGGGCGTGTCGGGTGTCTTCCTAGCATCGACAATCTCGATGATTCGGGGTAAACCCTGTGTGACGTTGACCGTTGCGACACCTGCATAGTGGAAAGTCCGCATGGTCATCTGCGTACCGGGTTCTCCAATGGACTGTGCTGTGATGATTCCAACTGCTTCGAACGGATCAACGCGGGTCTTCGCAAGAGCGGACTGAGTAGATGCGAGAAGTGCATCCATCTGCTTCTTGGTCAACTTCTTGACACCTCTATCATTGAGGCCGATGACTAGATCATTGATGATACGCGGTGTAAGCCAGATATCAGCATCAACTGAAGCAGCCTGAATTTGGATGAAAAGAGGGTCGTCTCGCAAGACATCACGCTCAACTTGAATCAACTTAGACTCCGAATCATAGGACTGGAGACCACGAGTAGTTGTAGTCCGTCGATGGACCTTCTTACGCTTGATCGTAATCGTCTGTGCGGGAGCTGAGTCAGCCTTACTGCCCTTGCCTCCACCCAAAATCATCTTGTGAATACCCTCGGCTGTCTGGGAATCTGTCTTACAGATTGCAGATATCTGGACTGCAGTGAGGATGCAAACATCGTCCCACTTTCGGTCATCGGCGAGTTCGTGAGCGTGCTGCTCAGCGATTCCGAGATCTTGCAGCTTCTTCTTCGTTGCACTCTTGACTGTCATATTCACTCACCTCCAAGTGCATCGTCTAGGACGGCACTAACATCGAATGGTTCACCCTTCTTAGACCGGGCTGGATCAACTGAGTCCTCACCGTAGTGGAACTGAATGATTCGATTCGCAGTGTTACGTACTGATGCTGGAGCATCATCCCAAACCTTGAGATCATCCATGGCGTTAATCAGCCGACGTTGCATGTATCCGGACTTCGCAGTTCGGACAGCGGTGTCGACCAGAGATTCTCTTCCAGATACAGATAGCATGAAGAATTCTGTAGGTTCAAGGCCACGCTTGAAAGATGAAGATACGAAGCCCTTCTCTTTTGCACCGCGAGCATTACGACCGAAGTGCGGCAGGACACGGTCTTGATATCCACGCTCAAGGCGCTTACCACGAACCTTTGGTTGACCAATAGAACCAGCCATCATAGCAAGATTGTCCATGTTACCACGAGCACCAGAGGTAGCCATGAGGACAGCAGCGTTGTCGTCTGCGAGGACGTTCTTCGCAACCTCGGAAGTGGCGCTCTTACAGCGATCTAGGATACCAAGGATGTTCTCCTCAAGGGTTTCGAGTGGAGTCCGTCCTGGACGAGTCTCATACTTCGACCCGTCTTTACCGAACTTGGCGAGTTCAGCATCCACCTCATCGGAAGCAGTCTGGTTAATCGCATGAATTTCTTCACTGGCCTCTGGAGGAAGATCCTGATCGTCAATTCCGGTAGTGAATCCCATGGAAGTGCAAATTGCAATCGTCATCCGCGTCATGCGGTCGAGGAACTTCGCCCCTTCCTCAGTGCCGTGAGTCTGTACCACTGCATCGAGTAGGCGGCCGTCTTCAGCACCAATAGCTCTCTTATCGAGAGTCCCAGTGACATGACCATCCTTGACAAGAACAGTGTCGTTACTACGACTGGTGTATTCAAGCCTGAATCCATCGGGAACAATGAGGCTCATGAGGTCGCTGCCGAGGTAGCCGATAACTCCGTTGCGCTCAATCTCATCGGGGAGGTGCCCGGACCAACCGACCTGCCCTAGCACATCTAGAGCTATACTCTTAGGAATCATACGAGGAATTAGATTCCCCTTTTCGTCCTCTTCCCCGTGAGTGAGAAGGTACGCACCAGAGATATGATCGTGGATACCGCCAATGACTGCTCCACCATACCGAGGTGTGATGATATGTTCTTGGACACGCATTAGGATCTTCGCTTCGGCTCGAGACTCTTCGGACTGAATCACGTGTAGGTTCATCTCGTCACCATCGAAATCTGCGTTGTAAGGCGTACAGACAGCGAGGTTGAATCGGAAGGTCTTGCCATCCATAACGCGTACCTCGTGTGCCATCATCGACATACGGTGAAGAGATGGTTGCCGGTTGAAAATCGCGATATCACCATCGATGAGGTGTCGCTCGACAGTCATACCTGGTCGAGGATTTCCATAGATGTCGTAAGTTGAAAGACGATCCTCGGTCTGAGTACGGAAGGACTCGCCAGTGTGTTCGTCTTCGATAGCAGGGCTACCACAATGCGGACAGTTGACCTCTAGATGATCTGGGAACGCCTCACCCGGTTCATTCCTCTCAAAGAGCCACCTGTGGTGGATAATAGCGCGCGAATCTGTGTCTGGAAGAGGAAGACCATGTTCGTCCTCAGCACGTAGGTTGCGTAGTGTCTTCTCAAGATCCACCTCAATCTTCTCTTCAACTGCTCCTGAATCCGTCTGCGTCTTGAGGACGCGGATTTCTAGACCAGGTAGGAAGTTAGGGGCAGGTAGAACTGCATTAAGATCAGGTCGAGCGCCAGTATATGGCTCCTCATCACTAGCCCCAGATACACATTCACCATTCAGACAACGGAAACCGGCCCAAATCCACTTAGTTCGATCTGTGATACGGACACGGAAACTATCTCCACGGACAATGTAATTGACACCAGGATGCACATCAGGACCACGAAGGATCATTTGGCGCATTTGCTCCATATTCCTAGGTGTTACTCGAATTGGCACTGTCAATTCCTTAGCCGTAGGTAGTGGAACACCGACCTCGTTGATACCAAGCTTCGGATCAGGACTGATGACAGTTCGCGCACAGAAGTTCACACGCTTACCAGAGAGGTTGCTTCGGAAGCGACCTTCCTTTCCTTTGAGGCGCTGAGTCAGCGTCTTGAGGGTACGACCGGAACGGTGCCTTGCAGGAGGAATTCCACTTGTCTGGTTATCGAAGTAGGTAGTGATATGATACTGCAAAAGTTCCCAGAGGTCCTCAACAATAAGCTGCGGTGCACCAGAGTCACGGTTCTCACGAAGCCGCTGATTGATGCGAAGAACATCCACTAACTTGTGAGTAAGATCGTCCTCAGAACGATCACCGCTATCGAGAGTAATCGAAGGACGGACGGTAATTGGAGGCACTGGTAGGACCTTCATAATAGTCCACTCTGGACGACTCGAGTTAGGCTCGATTCCGAGGAATATGAGGTGCTCATCTGGAATGCGCTCCAACCATTCGCGGATATCGCGAGGGTTGAGCTTGTGCTCACCCTTGTCGAACTTCTCCTTGAATGTCGAAGGCTTGTCGAGTTGAATTATCCCCTGCTCTTCTTGGCAGTGAACACAAATACGACGCTTTGCGCTCTTGCACTCCTTCTCAATCTCCTTGATCATCTTAGAATATTCAGGGGAACCTACACCGTGCTTCTGCATAATCTCATTAATTCGATCACGGTAGAAGTCTTGCTCAGATTTCTCCTCATCCTGCGGGTGACTTCCTTTCTGACCGTTAAGAAGAATCTTGTTACAGGAATTGCAAGTCGAGGAAAGACACGACTTGATCAGTGGGACGAATCCGATGTGGACAACAGGAAGTTCAAGTTGAATATGACCAAAATGGCTCGGACATTCTTCGTGCTTGTTACCACAGGTCATACAACGCATACCCGGATCAATGACACCCATCTTAGTGTCCATGAGACCCTGTCGGAAGGCATGACCATCGTCCTTGTAGGTGTCCGCAGTCTTAACCTCGACCGAGGACATCTTACGAATCTCGTTAGGATCCATCAAAGTGAATTTGATTGACCCAATCCGCTTGGGAATCTTTGCAACATCACGCGCTCTCATCTTCGGTCCTCCAGTTCGATTCTCATAGCAACACCGAGAGATTTCATCTCGTCAAGTAGTAGTTTGAATGCATATGATGTCTGAATCGGATGGATGTCCGCTCGATCACCACAAACCGGACAGCACATCGACTTCCGGTTGAAATCGTAGTAGGCTGCATGACCACAGCCCTTGTTGCTACAGACGAGCATTTCCCAGCCGTCACTCTCATCGAGTAATCGATCCTTGATGACCATCGAAGCTCCATGAGCAATCAGACAGTCACGCTCCATCTCGCCGAATCGAAGACCACCCTGACGAGCGCGCCCCTCGGTCGGCTGACGGGTTAGAATCTGGACACGACCACGACTGCGAGCGTGCATCTTTCCGCTCACCATGTGGTGGAGCTTCTGGTAGTAAATCACACCACAGAAGATGTCGACAGGATATTGTTCACCTGTCTCCCCGTTAACCATAACCTCGCGACCAGTGTGCGCCATACCATTACGCACTAGCGCCTCACGGAGTGAAACCTCCTTCTCTCCGTTGAAGGCCGTGCCATCAATCTGACGACCCTCCATGGATCCTACCTTTCCACCAATCATCTCAAGGACGTGCGCGACCGTCATCCTGGATGGAATCGCGTGTGGATTCATCAGAACATCGGGTACGACGCCAGAGGTGGTGAAGGGCATATCTTGTGGTTCGATAAGACGCCCAATGACACCCTTCTGACCGTGCCGGGACGCAAACTTGTCACCGAGTTCAGGAACTCGATTAGTACGCAGCATGAGGCGGCACATCAGACCGGAATCGAGAGATTCCGTAACGAACACATTGTCGACGTAACCCTTCTCGCCATGACGGACAGTCATTGAGGACTCGCGGCGCTCAGGAGCCTGGAAAAAGGCTCCTTGTGCTGCCTCCTCAAGGAATCGAGGGGGACTCGTCTTACCAACAAGGACCTCTCCACTGTCAAGGTATTGCTCAGGAATAGGAAGCCCATCCTCTTCGAGGTGACCATAGGATTCGGTCGGCTTCAGCCCCTTGACCTCATGGTTAGGGTCAAGACCTGGAACTTGGATAATCTCCTCAAGACCGCCAGGGAATCGACGATTTTCAGCATTGTAAGTGCGAACGAAAGTAGATCGGCCAAGAGCGCGCTGCACACTTGCCTTGTTCATAATCACAGCGTCCTGCATATTGTAACCATGGTGAGACAGAACAGCTACGACGAAGTTCTGGCCACCGGGTCTCCTAAGGAACTTGGTAGCAGACATTGCCCGCGTCTGTGTCATGGATTGCTGTGGATAGTGCAACACGTGGAGACGAGTGTCTGGACGCAGACGGTAGTTCGCACTTGGTAGACCAAGAGCCTGCTTGACCATTGCCGTTCCACCGGTAACACGAGGTGTCGAATTGTGTTCAGGATAAGGTACTAGACTTGCACATACGCCGAGAATCAACTGTGGGTCAATCTCAACATGTGTGAAGCAGAGTACTGAACCTGCCTTCTTCTGCTTTCGCTTGAGTGAATCAAAGTCCGGCTGATGATAGTTCAGTGGGACGCTGAAAACCTCTGTGACTTCATCGCCATTGGGGAGTGTGACCTCGACGTTGAGTAGAGCTTCAGATTGATCTGGCTGACCAAGATTTGCCCACTCTACCTTCGCGGGGTTGATTGGACGGTTATGCTTAGGGCTGCGAGCCGGTAAATCGTATGGCCGTGGTGCAATCAAAAGATCCTCTTCTTCCTCTGCATCAACCCACTCAACAACACCGGACCAAACCAGTTCCTTGAATGTCATCTCACGGTTTCGAAGTGCATCTAATTGCTCCTTCTGGAGACGTAGTTCGCCATTCTCAAGGACAAGTAGTGGGCGGAGAATCCGACCCTTGTCTGTATTGATGAATACGTCCTTGTTAGTTGCATCATGACGAATAGATACCTCGGGAGGGATTACGCCTCGACGACGATTCTTCTTGAGACGATCAACTAACTTGTGAGCGTCCTTGTGCAGGCCAAATATATCGCCATTCACGTGTATTCTGGCACCTTCAGCCCATCCATCAGGAGCCGAATCAACACCTGCTTCAGAGAGCATGTCCTTGATCTGGTTCTCATCAACAGCCTCGGATACGTCAATCATCTGAGCCGCATTCTTCACTAGGCCACAGTTCTGACCTTCTGGGGTCTCGTTAGGGCAGAGACGACCCCAATGAGTAGGGTGGAGGTCACGGGCCTCGAAGTGAGGCTGACTGCGGACAAGAGGACTTGTCACGCGTCGCATATGTGATAGAGCCGCGAGATAGGTGGTACGATCGAGAAGCTGACTAACACCACTTCGACTTCCTACCCAATTACCAGTCGCAAGAGCATGCATAATCTTCGACTTGAGAACATCGGGTCGCAGACAACTGCTGATCTTCAAATCACGCTTTCGATTGTGGTGCCGTTCGAGTTGATACTTGAGATCTCGAGCGAGTTGCTGAAGGCTAACACGGAAGAGATCCTCCATGAGATCCCCTGCTAGACGAACACGCTTGTTAGCGTAATGGTCCTTGTCGTTTGGATCCCGATCCGTAATCGCCATCTCAAGTACTTGGCGAACAATTCGCCCAAGGAATACCGACTTCTTACGTCGATTCTCAGGTGTTTCACCGAGGTGAGGAAGGAGTTCCTTGTCCAACATATTCTGAATCCGTTGCTCGCGGTACTCCTTCTGTTGGCCTGCTGCAAACTTCTTCTCAAGCCATGCAAGGGCCTCTTCAGTGGTATGGACACCGTACTCATCGTTATCCTTAATCTCGTTGATGTTAGCAACTGTGTACTTCATCGATTCCACAGGACCTGCAATCGCCTGGAATATTTCCTGATCATTCTCAACACCGAGAGCAGTCATCAGTAGGACCACAGGGACAGGCGTGCTTCCTGCAGAGGGGATTTTCGCCATAAGCATACCATCTCGACGCTTCTCAACATTGAGTGGCTTCCTTGAACCATCACGCTGGGAGAAAATCTTAGCAACTTCAGTTTCGTAAGTATACTTCTTGTTCTTCTCGACAGTTACTCGGTTTGGCGCCAAATCTTCCATCGAAATTAGGACACGCTCGGTTCCGTTAATGATGAAATAACCACCCGGATCGAGAGGATCTTCTCCATACTTTTCTAGAAGACGATGATATCGATTACGATCCTCGATAGAACTAGCGATATTCAACTTGCCAGCTCCACTGTTGTCAATGTTCTCAGGGTGCACATTACAACGACGGGAACGCACCATAATTGGGAGTGAACCAATCTGGACACGAGTCTCCTCGTCAGGTGTAGGTTTGTCATCCCTGTAGATCTTGAAATCCATGTATAGAGGACTCTCGTAGGTCAACTTACGCAGCCGACACTGAACCGGAGTAGATTCATGGATAGATCCGTTCGCTTCTCGAATCACAGGCTTACCCAATGAAACGTTCTTGATTCGAACGATGATTTCCTTGTCAAGAACGTCAAGTTTGATCATCCCGCCCTCGTCGTCCTCGATAATCTCATCTGTACCAACACGGATTGCACGGACGATTTTCTCCATGCGATTCATTCGCTGATTTTTGCCGTCGCCCTTCTCACCCGAAGAGGGGATACAGTCGTCGTAGGAACCAATCTGGTGGTTAACCAGGCTTCTCTCGTTGAAGTATGCTTCAATAATTTCCTTCATAACAATCCCTCCCTCAGTGGGCCTCCACAATCAATCGGTAGGCAGTAGTTGCACCTGCCGAACGGCTGTAACGAATGACTTTGACGACACGGTTTGTCAACCAACCTGCTGGCAGTCCTTCGACCTTTGCCTCTTCCATTTCTTTCAAGATTTGTACTGCAGGATCGTTAATCAAAATCTTTGGAAGACGTTCCTTGGCAAGGCGTTGGTTACCCTCAGCATCGGTTGTCATGAGAGACCATGGAGAAAGGACCTTGGCTTCATCCTCAACGTCGACCAACTCATGATGAGGTACGAGTTCATGGTTCAACACATTGAATCGATCATTATGACCGATGATGTCCTCATCCTCGAGTTTCTGACTGATAGTACGCTTAGCAGAACGAGAGCGTCGCGTGCGCGTAGGTTGTTGACGGATCAGTGCCATGTACTTCTCGACGACCTTGTCATCTGCTGGGAGGCTGATTCTGTCACCAATCTGCTCTGAAGAGAGCATCTTGAGTTGGCTGAGATTTGTATCGTCCGCCAACTTGCTCGCGTGCCCTTCATCGACGCCAAGTTCGATGAGTTTTTTCTTCGTTGAACTCTTTACCGCCATGTGACACACCCCTTGCCTCCACACCAAAAACCGATGGACCCAAGCAAAGTCAGGCGGGCCTGAGGGGATTTGAACCCCCGGCCAACGGATTAAAAGTCCGTCGCTCTACCTGGCTAAGCTACAGGCCCATGGCTGATGCTGGGCCTTCGTCGGACCGAGGGGGTATTCTTAAAGATTCCCCGGTGGAAGAGGGGTGTCAGAAGGCACCTCTATCATGAAAGAGAACTGACTCTCCATTCAATAAACCACCGCAACCGAAGTATAGTGCAATGGAGAGCTCGATTGATCGCGAAATCGAGCTTTCTCAGCAGAGAGGATTTGAAGTCGAATGGACTGATGGAAATGGGATTCAACGGCTCGTTGATGTCCCCCGGACAGTATATCCTCCAAGAGATGATTCAACTCTCTTACATCGTGCTCTACTCAAACTTCAGGGCGCGCCAGGACGTTTGCTTGAAATTGGGTGCGGGAGTGGAGTAATCTCACACTCTATGGCCATGATTGGCTGGAATGTAGTGGCTATCGATCCGAATCCTTTCGCTGTTGCCTGCGCCCGTTCTCTCGACGATACAGGCATGATTGTCCTTGAAGGAGAATTAGAAGAAGGCCCACATCTGAGCCATGGGCCATTCGATGTTATCGCATGGAATCCACCATACCTAGAACCGATAGAAGACCACCTAGGGCCGATGGAGGAGGCAGCATTGACGCGCCCAGAAATCCATCCGATTTTACAGGCTATTAACCACCTAGAGAATACAGGTTGTCTGGCTAAGGATGGCTGCATTGTAATCATCACTTCAGACGATGATGCCACACGCCAAGCATTGTCCCAAGCAGACAGAAGGGAGTGGTGTTCACGTAGAATCGATGGTCATTCAAAGGGAGGTGAACGTCTTGCCGCCGTCTGCATATGGCGGCCATGGAGATTTGAACCAAAACGTATCAAGGAAACAGAATCCACCATGGACGAACTACCAGATGACTCGGAAGTTGGAGATGTAGTAATCGCAGATACACAGACGTCAGGAAGAGGCCGAAGGGGTAACGATTGGATCGGAATTGATGGCGATTTCTTCGGAACATGGTGTATCGTAGGACCTGAAACAACCAAACTCACCACGCGCGATCTCCACATCATGTCTGTTACTGCTGTGTTAGAGGCTTTGCAGGCATTTACGGGCAATGGTATCGACCGCATAGGTTGGCGCCCTAAATCCGATCTCGGCGTCCGCTGGCCGAATGATCTCGTTAGGGGAGAAGATGCAGAGAAATGTGGAGGACTCTTACTTCATGCACGAACACGCGGGAATGAGGTTCGAATTCATCTCGGTATCGGCATGAATGGCTCAAGTCGAACCGTTGAGGATTACCTGTACCCACCTATTCTAGAGGGTACCCTCGACGGATTGGAAGATCGCATCCATCATGCTCTAGCGGGTTGGTTCATGATCCATCCACGAGTACCATCTCCTGATTTAGAAGCAATGAGGCGAACTTGGTGGGCTGCCTCAAGAACGACGCGTGTAATCAGCGAGATGCGAAGAGGCGAAATGCAAGTCAACGCATTTCATCTGGATGAAGAAGGACTCCATGGCTGGAATGGTGCATCTGCAATTGACCTTAGTGATGTAATCTGAAAACATCATTGACGCTTGCGCCATTCGCCCCAAATCACAAGGAAGAGACCCAGGATGACTGGAAGAGCCTCCAAAGGCAACTGACGCTGGACGCTGACAGTAAGTGTGTAATCACCCTCCCCTTCCACAGTCACATTGAGGGGGCCATCAGATGATCGTTGACTGGTCGCATCTCCTCCAGCCTCGTTAAACTCAAAGGACTCAGATCCAATATTCACAATGAGGCTGCAGGTAGTCGCGTTGTCACCTGAACAGGTTCCCCCTGGAGACACATCAATCTGGACTGCATCTGAGGAACCTAGGAGCCCAACATCCACACTGGTGATTTGTACAACGCCTGATCCAGATTCCAAGGATAAATCATGGCTAGGAGACCAGAGGGCCATTAGAACAGTACCAATGAGTAAAGTCGCACCAATCAGAGAGGAAAGGTCCCATACAGGAATTGACTCAGCACTCCCTCCACCGCCCATAGAACTGCCAACCGTATAGAGGTCATGAATGCTTCATCTGCGCCGAGGGGGTTTGGGTATACCCAATCGTTCTCGCACAAGTCGAATCTTTCCTGAAGTAGTCAGGGTTTCAATCCATCCACATTCGCCTGCAACAGCGCGGAAGCGAGGCAGGTCAGGGAGGTAAACTCGCATAATCGCGAGACTGGAATCACCTTCTGAACGAAGGTCATAAAGACGTAAATCCGCATCAGGAATCAGATCTTGAATCAGAGATTCAAGAGACTCTCGGTCCGACTCACTCTTGATACGGAGACCTACCCATCGGCGCTTGACACGCTTCGCTTTAGACAGGCGCGCCATGCTCTTTCTGACAACGACGATTTATTTCATCCCCCACTATCGGAGTTTGAATGTCAGAGCGGGATGAAGGAATTTCCATCGATGGGCCGCTTCAGCTTCTCAAGGTACTACTGCGGCCAGATACATTGCCTCACATCGTACTACTAATCCTTGGCACAGGCGGACTGTATGGTTACCTTGCCATATCCGGAGGAGGGGCTGGATACGCAGCGATTGTCTTTACATCCGCCATGCTCGCCTACCTAATCATTGGCTTACTCGGAAATAATGAGACTATAGCTAAGATGCTTCGCGCCCCACCTGAAAAGAGTGTGCT
>CESM01058704.1_pt1 | contig 12158 bp, 13 predicted proteins | sample 361421 | NCBI WGS metagenome assembly CESM01 (sample SAMEA2622219, study PRJEB7988) | marine metagenome | isolation source: saline water (ENVO:00002010), including | reverse complement strand
GATTATCTGTCTAATGTTTGCAATAACACCAAATTCCTTATCTAACTTTCTAAATTCAATATCTAGATATATTGTTTTTTTAACGATAATACTTTTGGTAGTTTCTGGCGTTCTAATTATTCTTTTAGAGAATGATTATTATCAAGGAATTTCTTTTAAAATAATGTTCATACATGTCCCTGCTGCCTGGTTGTCTTTGCTTTTATTCTCAATAATGGGTGTCAGCAGTATAATAGGTCTTGTATTCAAATCTCCAACGTCTTTTACAATTTCCAGAGCATTGTCGCCTATTGGCTTTATCATGAGCATTGTTGTTCTTATTACTGGATCTATTTGGGGAAACCTTACATGGGGCACTTATTGGGTTTGGGATGCCAGATTAACTTCGATGCTTATATTGTCTTTTATTTACCTTGGTCATATTCTTCTATTACATTCATTTGATCATTTTCAAAAAGCAGACTTTGCCGCCTCAATATTGGCAATAATAGGTCTTGTTAACTTACCTATAGTTAAATTTTCAGTTGATTGGTGGACAACCTTACACCAAGGTAGCAGTATACTGAAAATTGGTGGACCTAGCGTTACTACTGATTATTTCATCACTCTTTTAATAAGTTTCTTTTCATTATTTTTATTATGTATTTACTGGTTTTCTAATATCTTTTATATAATTATCGAAAATAGAAAAATAGAAAGATCAAAACTTCTAGAATAATGACTAGTCTTCAATTTGTTCTCATCTGTTATGGCTTCTTTGGGTGCGTTTGTGCTGTGACAACGATAATAATTATGCTTATCAAGAAAAAAGTCTTTAATAGGACTAGTGCGTATCATCAAACTAAACAATCAGATTAAAAAGAGATTTATTTTTTTATTAGTAATTTTTTTATGCTTTTCCTCTTCAATTGTTTTAATTAGTTATTCCTTAAAAGATCAAATAGCTTACTTCGTATCTCCTTCAGATCTTCAACAAATGCAAAACATAGATAATAAATATTTAAGAGTTGGCGGATTAGTAAAAAAGGGGTCTTTGAAATTTGATAAAAATATATGGAGGTTTGAAGTAATTGATGAATTTAATCAAACAGTTGAAGTAGAGTTTTCGAAAACCTTACCTAACCTTGTGGAGGAGAATAAAGGAATTATTGTTGAAGGTGTAATGAATAAAGAAAATATATTTATTGCTGAAATTGTCTTAGCGAAACATGATGAGAATTATATGCCTCAAAGTGCAATTGATAAAATGAGAGATGATGGTATCTGGAGAGGAAATTAATTGATTTCTAATCTTGGAAATTTTTTTTTAATATTTTCACTATTAAGTATTATTACCCTGTACACAGGATGGTTTAAAAAGTTTTTTCTATCTGATAATTCTTTTTTAAATATAACTTATATTACTGGTTTACTTCCCTTTTTAATATTAGTAATTGGTTTTTCTATTTCAGACTTTAGTGTGCTGAATGTTTTTCAAAATTCTTATATAGATGACCCTCTCTTTTATAAAATAACTTCTGCATGGGGAAGTCATGAAGGATCAATTCTTTTATGGATTTTTTTAATAAATATTTTTGGAATATTTTTTTTAAGGTCTAACAATAATAAACAAATACATAGACAGATTATTTTTATTTCTAGTTTATTTATCTTATATTTATTGATCAGTTCTAATCCATTTCAGAAAATTGAAACAAATGAGATGTTAGAGGGTTTGGGTTTAAACCCAATTTTACAACATTTTTTATTTACAATACACCCACCTACACTCTTTTTGGGATATATAGGTTTGATAATACCATTTGCAATAGCTTCCCATATTTTAGTGTCTAAAGATTTCTCTCAGGATCTTTTTCAGCAAATGCTATTTTGGTCAAAGATCTCGTGGTTTTTTTTGACATTTGGTATTGTTCTGGGTTCTTATTGGGCTTATTCAGAACTAGGTTGGGGAGGATGGTGGTTTTGGGATCCCGTAGAAAATATATCATTAATTCCTTGGCTGCTAAATACAGCGCTTATTCACTCTCTTCAAGTTTCTGTTAAAAGCAACCAATTAAAGTTATGGTCTTTAAACTTAGCGCTTTATAGTTTTATTGCAGCTGTTTTTGGAACCTTTCTTGTTAGATCCAATTTAATAGTTTCTGTTCATAGTTTTGCTACAGACCCACTAAGAGGATTATTTTTAATTATAATTATAGGATATCTTTTAATAGTGACGTTGAGGTTAAATATTAAAACAGTATCTTATTTTAATCAGGATACTTTTAAAATTATAAGTAGAGAGAGCTTTCTTCTTTTAAATAATATATTTTTTATATCAGCAGCTTTAACTGTTTTTGTTGGAACGATTTATCCTTTGTTTAGTGAAATATTTTATAATTCTACAATATCCATTGGGGCGCCTTATTATAATTTTGCTTTTAATTTTTTAATGGCGCCAATTATTATATTGATGGCTTTTGCTCCACAAATTACATGGGGACAACACAAAAGAAAAAATTTTCAGTCTCTTTATATCATTTTTATTTCACTTATTTTATCAATTTTTATCTACTATCTTTTTGATAATTTATTTTTTGCATTGAGTGTATTTATAACTGGGCCCTTATTTATAAAAAGTATTTTAGTTTTTTTTAAAAATTTTAATAAGGATAAAAGTTTTTATTCCCAATGGCTTGCTCATTTAAGTATTGGGTTGTTTATAGTAGCTGCTGTGTTTACAGAACAATTTGATTATGAGAAAAATATTTTATTTGAGAAAGGGAAAGATACTGAAATTTCACTGAATGATGAAACATTTTTATTATTAAAAAGTATTCAAGACGAGGCCCTGAGCAACCATCAAAGAATTTCTGTCGATCTTTTAGTGATAGAAAATAACCTAGAATATCCTCTAAGCCCCTCTAAAAATATTTATCAGCCCTCTGGCCAAGTTACCAATGAAGTAAGCACGGTTAATAGATATCTTAGCCAGTATTATGCAACAATATCTATGATAGACACTAACAAAGTCTCAATAAACATTGTATATAAGCCATTAATTAACCTATTATGGTTGAGCGCTATGCTGTTAGTTTTTTCAATTTTTTTATCGATAATTAAAAGAAAATGAAAAAAAATCTCATAATCCCATTAGCTGGCATAATAATATTGTTGATATGTGGTTTCTATTACATCTATCAACCTTCTTCACAAAAATTAAACTCAAAACAAGTTCCTGATATTCTTTTTGAAGCCAAAGATTATTATAGATCAGAAACTATCAATCAGGAAAACTTAGGGGGCTTTTATATTATTAATTTTTTTGCATCTTGGTGTAAACCCTGCTTAGCAGAGCATCCTTTATTGATGGAATTAAAATCAAAGGGTATCAAGATTGTTGGTGTTAACTTTAGAGATGATGAAGAAAACTTTGTTAATTGGATTAAAGAAAATGGAAACCCCTTTGAGTATGTTATAAGAGATGATGGAACAATTGCATATGAAATGGGGCTGATTGGAGTCCCTGAGACCTATTTTATTGAAAAGTCATTAACTCAAAAGAAAATTCAAGGGCCACTATTTTATGAAGATGTCGAAAAATATCTCTAAAACATTATTAATCCTATTATTTTTAATCTTTTCTTCTTTAACTTGGTCTGATGAGAATAATTTATCTGATTATTATAAAACTATTCGATGTTTAGTATGTGATGGGCAAAGTATTCAAGAATCAGATACAGAATTTGCCATTAATTTAAGAGAACAAATTAAAAAAAAATATGAAAAAGGTATCTCATTTAAAGAAATTAATGATGAATTAGTTTTGATTTATGGAGAAGAAATATCATTTAAACCCTCAAAAAATCATTTTCTTTTGTGGCTAAGTCCTATTTTTATTTTTTTAGTTATATTAATTTTTATAAGAAAAAAATATATCCATCAAAAATAAGATTTCTTACTCTTGGAAAGGCCTTGATGAAACGTACAAAGAAAGCAAACTTAATATTGGAAAAATAATAATTCCTACAATAGGTATATCGATAGAATCATATTGGTATTTTACAAAAAGAGTTGTTAAGAATATAAGTAAGAAACCAATACTAGAGCCCATTAATAATCTTTGAGCTCCTGATTTAGCAGAAATTCTTGCCAGAAATAAAATTATTCCAATGGTAAATATGCCAGATCCCATTATATACCTCAATACGGTAGCAACCTCCAATGCCAGTTGATTTTCAGAAATTCCTGGAAACATAGTTAAATTGATATGATTATTAAAAGTAAAAAAGCATATACCTATAATCATCATTACAAGACCGTTGAGTGCTAATACAAATCGTGATTTACCCATGTTTTTTATATTATTTATTATCTAACATTAATAAAGTTTTAATGAGCAAAATGTAAATAAATGATCTTTGCTCATAATTTACACGTCTAATTATCTTATTAATTTCAACTTAATACGTAACTTACTACGCTCATTAGGAGATAAATGTTTATTCAACTTTTTATTAATTAACCCAAATAAACCAATAACAATTAATGTCATTAAAATGAAATATAAACCGACTATAGGGTAAGGAATAAAAGGGTTAAATGTTTTATCTGCAAAGTAACTAGCATAGTAAATCGCATCACCTTTTTGTTGCCATGCAGGAAAACCAGTAAAAAAGACTAATGAAGTTGCATGAAATAAAAATATTGCCTCATTTGTATAGGATGGCCAAGCCAAACGAAGCATAGTTGGCCAAATAATTCGCTTAAATTTTTTTATTCCTGTCAGACCAAAAGCGTCAGCTGACTCTATGTCTTTAATCGAAACGGCTCGTAATGCTCCGTAAAAAATTTCTGCTGCATAAGCAGATGTATTAAAGAATAAAACAATTAAAGCACCTAACCAAGCTTTGGTAAGCCATCGGGTCTCTACAGTGATTGTAAGAAAGCCTAAATTCAAATCAAATCCTAACTTTGGCAAAATTACAAATAGTTCATATGCAAAGAAGAATTGAATAAATAAAGGAGATCCCCTAAAGATAAAAATAAATGTGCGAGAGGGGACATTAAGCATAGAAGATTTTGAATTTTTACCTAAAGCCAAGATAGTAGAAAAGAAAAAACCAAAAAGTAATGCAAGTAAGGCAAAATAAATATTCCAAATCATCCCAGATCCAATTAAAACAAATTGTTCACAAAGAGTGATGTCAGCTTTTGGGAGAAGCCTTTCGCCATAACCTAATGATCGAAAACCATAGTCAGAAAGAGTTTGAAAACAATTCATATTAATTATGCCTTGCCCGCCATAGTTGCTTGTCCCTGCGACAGACGAGAGGATAGTCTGTCTAAAACAGATTGTGATATGTAAGTTAGTAGTAAATAAAATATTAAAAGAACTCCAAAATAGTAGGCGCGCCAATCAGGGTGAGGGTATTCGTAAACACCAGTTTTAATTCCACCAAGCTCTTTGGCCCAGTAAACTATATCTTCAATACCCAAAAGAAACAGAAGCGGAGTTGCTTTTATTAAAATCATCCACAGGTTTGATAAACCAGGAAGGGCATAAACCCACATCTGTTTCAATAAAATTCTTCTGAAAATTTGTCGTGGTGAAAATCCAAATGCCTCTCCTGTTTCAAGTTGAGTTTTTGGAACTGCTGTCATAGCTCCAGAGAGAACATTTCCTGTAAAGGCGCCAAAAACAAAACCAAAGGCGAGTAAAGCCAATGAAAAACCATACATATCATGCACCCATTCACTAGCTGTGCTTAAGGGGAGTTTGGCAGCTGCACACACGACAAAATCGTTACCCTGTCGGATTGGCTCTGTGACGTCAGAACAGAGCACCTTATGCCGCAAAAATTCAAATGCTTGATCAAGGGCAATGGGAATAAATAGAAAAAAAACAATATCTGGTATTCCTCTTATCATAGCCAAATAACCTTTACCAATAAGACGAAAAACCCTGATTGATGATCTTGCTGCAATAGCACCTGCAAAACCAAAAGCCATTGCTAATGGAGCAGCTAGAGATATTAGGCCCATAACAACAAGAAAAGAAACATAAAATGACATATGTTTGGCTGTGGTGATATAACAAGACAACCACATTAATCCTTCAAGGGTTTTTGGGTCAGCGCAATAACTAAACATCTTAATTACAACCTTTACTTGACAAGTTTTGAGGTGAAAAATCAGAAATCAATGAATGTTTTTTTCCTGTCATGATTTCTTCAATGCCTAACTTACCAGCTAGTGGTGCATTGGTAATACCTGAATGCATAACAGCAATATAAACACCTTTTATGCTTTCATCCTGCTCATTTTTAAGGCGACCAATTTTTGGTCTTCCGTCCAAAGGTAAAGGACGGATACCAAGTGTATAGTGATCGAGCTTTAAAGTGAAATTATAGTTAAGCCTCTTTTCCATTTCTTGAATAAGTTTCATTGCTGCTTCTTGAATATTTTTTTCTTTACTTGCATCATCATCAAACTTACCGCCAATAACTAATCTTCCTTTATCGTCTTGTCGTGCATGAAAGTCTGTTCCAGTTATTGGGTGTTTTAATAATAAATCAGAAAGAGGCTTAGTGTATGCCAAAAGTCCAAGACTGGAATGCATTTTAAAATTTACATTTAAACTTGAAAGTAGATTGGGGGTGCCAAGCCCAGCAGCTATAATCACCTCATCAGTGTAGATTATGCCTTGATCAGTTTCTACTCCATTAACATTATTTCCGTCATAAATAATTTTGTTAACGCGAATATTTTTAACCTTGCAGCCGCTTGCTTTAATTAATTCTTTCGTTACTTTTGAGCCTTCAATCGCAAGATCATCCTGTCCAAATCCAGCTTTATATGGTTTATGCAGAAGGTTGGGGAGATGCACTTCCATCTGTGATTGATCTACTTCTTTTACCGAATGTCCCCAGTTTTGATGTTGGGCTATAATTTCAGTAAGCTCAGTATCTTGAAAATCCCAAAAGAAAGCACCTTTGCTCGTTTTTTCTAGACTATTGATATTGTCTATTAGCTTTATCCAATAAGATAAATTGGCCAGTCTAAAAGCAGCATAGTTTTTGTCATTAACAGCGTAACCATTTACCCAACCCCAGGTGTTGCTTGTCGCTTGAGCTTTATCACCAGGCATAAAATCAGTAATTAAGGTAATTTCATCTAATCCTGCTAAATGAGCATGATAGGCAAAAGAAGCACCAACAATCCCTCCACCAACTATAACCATCTTAGGCAAGCGTCAATGCCAACAATTAAATATATTTTTATTTTTTTTTTGAAATAAAATTATCAAAGTGAAATTTAAAAGAATATGAAGACAGTAAAACTGTCTTCATATTCAGTTATTTTCAAATGATCTTAAAAAGTATTGGCATCATTGCCAAACCATTTTTTAATCAACGCGTTAAGAGATCCGTCCTCTTTCATAGAACTAATAGCTTTATCCATTTTAGCTTTTAAAGCTCCATCAGACTCACGAACACCCATTCCAACGCCGCCGCCAATTGATACTTCACCTACATTAGCAAATTCTCCATTGGACTCAGCGATTATTGAAGATAGATAATCTCCATCAGCTAAAACAGCATCCGCTTCCCCATTTTGGACTGCAGAAATAGTTTCCTCTGCTGTAGCAAATTCAACCAAAGTTGCTCCACTTTCAGCAACATATCCTGCTTGAATAGTTGCAGTCTGCGCAGCAATTACACCGCCATCTACGTCAACATCTGATCCACTTAAACCCATATAAACTGATGGTGATGGTGGAAAATAATCTTGTGTAAAGTCAATTACTTCATCGCGCTCCGCGGTAATTGACATACCAGCAATGATAGTGTCGTAGTTACCAGATACTAAATTTGGAATGATGGAATCCCATTCATTGATAACCCAAACACAATCTAGGTTTGCACGAATACAAAGCATGTCACCTACATCTTTTTCAAATCCATCTACCTCACCATTATCATTGATAAAATTATATGGAGGGTAAGCACCTTCAGTACCCATTCTAACGGTGTCTGCAAAAGCAGAACCCACCATAAAGAGTGCAGCAAATGCTGACAGTAATATTTTCTTCATAATTTTCTCCTTTAATGTGTTTTTATTCTTCCTCTATAAATTGAATAATTACTAAGAGGAAATATAAACTAAAATGAGCTAAATGAATAAACTTTTTATAAAACTCCTACAGATCAGTAAATAATTAGGAATATCAATGATTAAGAAAAAATGAAATATTAACAAAGCAATGAAGATATTGGAGATAAATGGACTTGAGAAAAGCTTTGGAGAAAATAAAGTTTTAAAAGGTGTCGATTTACAAGCCAATCAAGGCGATGTCATTAGCATTATTGGGAGTTCCGGTTCAGGAAAAAGTACTCTTTTGAGATGTATCAATTTTTTAGAGACACCTCAGTCTGGTGCTATAAATGTGTGTGGCCAGACCATTCATTGTGAGAGAGAAAATTTAGAAAACCCTAATAAAGCTCTCCAAACCAAAATAATCTCTATTCGAAAAAAGCTAGGAATGGTTTTTCAAAGTTTTAATCTATGGTCGCATTTGAATATCTTGGATAATATAACTGAGGCGCCCATTAATGTATTAGGAAAAGATAAAGAAACTTCAGAAGCAGAAGCAATGGACTTACTGCAGCAAGTAGGCATTGCTGACAAAGCTAGAGAGTATCCTGCCCACCTATCTGGGGGCCAACAACAAAGAGCTGCCATTGCTAGAGCTCTTGCGATCTCTCCTGAAATATTACTATTTGATGAGCCCACTTCATCACTCGATCCGGAATTAGTTGACGAAGTTTTATCTGTTATGCGTAAATTAGCAGAAGGAGGTAAAACTATGTTAGTAGTCACACACGAAATGGAATTTGCTAGAAAAGTTTCTAGCAATGTTATTTTTCTTCATGATGGGTTAGTAGAAGAACAAGGGCATCCTGACACAGTTTTTACAAATCCCCAATCAGAGCGCTGTCGTAATTTCTTATTTAATAGACGCGACTAACAATTTTTTGTAATTTATCACAGTGAATTCATTGCTGCTATTTTTAGTAAGGATACTAGATTTCTATACGCTCATAGTTTTCTTTTATGTTGTTGTATCGTGGCTTTTTCACTTCAATATTCTTAATAGTCAAAATGTTTTTTTATGGAAAGTCTATGAGAGTTTTCAAAAACTCACTGATCCTCCTTTAAATTACATTAGAAGATATCTTCCTAATTTAGGAGGTATTGATATCTCACCAGTACTATTGATATTGATAATTTATTTATTTAAAGATTTACTTATTGAATACTGGCCAAGGGGATAAAGGAGAATTTAATTATGACAAATATTATTGATGGAAAAGCTTTTGCAGCGAAAATTAGAACGGAAGTCAAACATGACTCAGATAACTTAATCAGTCAAAAAAGTGTAGAACCATGTTTAGCAGTGGTTTTAGTGGGTGAAAATCCTGCTAGCAAAGTCTATGTAGGGGCAAAAACAAAAATGGCTGCTGAGTGCAATATTAAAACAAAAGATTACAAATTAGATGACAGTACCGACCAAGGAACCTTACTTAAACTTATTGATGATCTCAACAACGATGCTTCTGTTCATGGAATACTTGTTCAGCTCCCACTTCCTAAACAAATTGATGAGAGAAAAGTAATAGATACCATTACTGTAGAAAAAGATGTTGATGGTTTTCACGCCATTAATGCTGGAAGGCTTTCCATTGGAGGAGAAATGTTAAAAAAAGCTTTTATTCCCTGTACTCCTTTAGGATCTTTGTTGCTTCTAAAAGATCAAGTGGAGGACTTAAGAGGAAAAAATGCTGTTGTGGTTGGAAGATCAAATATTGTAGGTAAGCCTATGTCACAATTACTAATCGAGGAGTCATGTACTGTCACCGTTGTCCATTCCAAAACAAAAGACATTGAGTCAGTTTGTGCGAATGCAGATATTGTTGTTGTTGCTGCAGGTCGTCCCGAGATGGTTGATGGAAAATGGTTAAAAAAAGGTGCTGTTGTAATTGATGTTGGTATTAATCGTATACCTGTGACTAAAGAAGATGGAAGTGAAGGAAGTAAAATTGTCGGTGATGTGGATTTTGCTAGTGCATCAGAGGTAGCCTCTAAAATTACACCTGTTCCAGGGGGGGTAGGTCCGATGACGATTGCTTGCCTGTTAAGAAATACTGTGACGTCTGCTTACCGTCATGCAGGGTTAGAAGACCCAAGATCTATTTAATAAAAAATTAGGTTTTTATTTTTCCTGAGATGGTTCCACCAGGACTTGTAACAAGTCCCTGCTCATCAATTATTACTGGACCAGAGGCAGGGTCGGTTACTCCAAGCTCAGTACTAATTTCTTCAAGAATATCTCTAACAGTATCTAGATAAGCAATCATCTGTTGGCGGGCGCCTGCAAGACTTTGTTCATCGATCCACTCCATGATGCTGCAAAAGGAACGCTCACCTGTTTTAACAACTTTTCTAGAAATTACTCCATCAGGGTTTGAAAATTTGACAATAGAGTCCATGAATTTTGACTCCTGTCCTGTTTTGACTGTAAATTTTACTACACTTATATATTTCATAATTTCCAATATTATTAATATTTTCTAATTAAAACAGCTATTTATGGAATATTTTCTAATTTATGACCTGAAATGGGTTGTAATTTTGGCCCATATTGGGTTTAATAATATAATTTAATAAATATGAATAGTAATACAGATTCGCAGAATAAATCGAATTGGAGCCAAGCAGCATATTCTTGGTTAATGTTTATGACAAGTTACTATAAAAGAGTCAGCGACCTAAATATAGATATTGATGAAATGATGACTCTCAATACAGTCGTCGCCCATTGGTTATACAAAATCAATTCCAAGGATAACAAATCTTATGAAGAGTTAGTTGCATCAACTGATAAAGAAATTAGAGAACAGCTAGAGGGCTCAAAACTATCAATATTAAGTATATCTAATATTTTAGGCCAGCCAAAAGAGTCTACAAGAAGACGCGTGCAAAAACTTATCGATTTTCAGCTTCTCGCAAAAGATCAAAATAATGGGATTATTGTGGGGGAGAATTACACAAAAATAGTAGAAAAATTTGGTAGACAGACAGGCAAAGAGCTTTCACGTTTAATTAACAACCTCTCTGAAATAAATTGGCAGAATGAAACAGAAGAAGACAAAACTAATTAATGAATTTTAGAAGAATAACAGCCTTTTCTTTTTATGATTTTGGAAATTCAGTTTTTCCAATGATAGTTGTTAGTGCATTGACTTCTAGTTACTTTGTAAATCATATAGCGAGCAGCCAACAAACAGGCACAGCACTATGGCAGCTAACCATTGGTATTGCTGGTATCTTTATTGCGATCATAATGCCATTCATAGGAAATATTGCAGACAGTCAAGTAAATGGTCGTTTAAAGTATTTAAGAATATTTAGTCTGTTAACAGTTCTGTCTATTGCTTTGTTTTATTTTGTTCTACCCTCTAATGGTTTTATTTTAATTGCCTTGATAATTTTATTTGTTGGAAGCGTTTCTTACGAGGCATCCAATAGCCTATATAACTCTACTATGAAAAATTGTAGTGAAAATGATTTAACTTTGACCTCAGGTATTGGCTTTGCTTCAGGATTTTTAGGTGGTGTTATAATGCTATCCTTTCTTCTCTATTATTTGATTTTGCCCGACCAAAACATTTTTGGTGTGTCAAAGATAAATCAGCTTAACATTCGATTTTCCCATTTAATATTAGCTATTTGGTTTTTAATCTTTTGTCTTCCGTTGTTATATTTTTGTAGAATAGATCAACAAAATACTTCTCTAAAATCTAAAACAAGTTCAAAAATAAAAGACTTAATTTGGAAAAAAACTCTCACCAATACAGGTAAGTTTTTATTAGCAAGAATGCTTTATATGGATGGCATGATTATTATTGCAACAACAATGGGAATTTTTGGGACAACAGTAATGGGTCTTTCAATTGGTAAAATTTTACTAGTAGGAATTCTGGCAAATATAAGTGGGGCATTAGCATGCTATTTATTTGGTAATTTTTTCAAAGATGACAAAAAAAACATAATTTATACCCTATTCCTTTTATCGTTGGTTGTTTTATTGATCTCTATCAATAAAAATCCTGATC
>CESM01050693.1_pt1 | contig 12215 bp, 16 predicted proteins | sample 361421 | NCBI WGS metagenome assembly CESM01 (sample SAMEA2622219, study PRJEB7988) | marine metagenome | isolation source: saline water (ENVO:00002010), including | reverse complement strand
GCTCTACCAGCTGAGCTACAAGGGCATTCGTATCAACGAAGTTTTTAATGTTAAAAGTCAATTAAATCAACACTTAAAAGTTTTGGTTATTAAAAGATAATTCTCTTATTTGTAACTTTGTAGCTTGTTGTAGATCATTTGTGCCTAATCTGTCGGTTCGGCTGTCGGTTTCTTTTTGGTATGGGGATTAGAATTGATTTATTCTATAAATATATAATAAAATGAAATACTAATAATATATAAATATAATGAATATAAAAAATACATTTAAGAAAATTATACTTTTGAATATAGGTTTGTTTTTTTCAGTGTTTATTTTAGTTTTTTTTGAGTCTGACGAGGTTATTAGTTTCAATGAATCTTTAGATACAATTCCTACATCGTTACTAATTATTGGCTTGATTTGGATAATATTTTATTTTGTCAGTTTATACTTTTTGTATACTTTTAAAAAAAATGGAAAAAAATTATATTCAATCCTTTTTGTTTTGGGGATTGTACTGAATTTGCCATTAGGACCTTCAGCAGTTGACTCTCTAATGTATACAATAGATGCACTTTCATGGTGTACTCAATCTGCTATATTGGTTTTTTTATATTTTACTCCAATTAAGAAGCAATTTAACTAAGAAAAGCTCAATAAATATATACACGCTATAATTTAAAAAAAAAATTTAAAGATTTATTATACATAAATAATAATTTAATCTTCTAATTTATTTATGAAAATATTTTCTATCATATTTATTGTTTTTTTTTTTAATAACGTTTGTTATTCAGATTATATACAGGATCTTAAAAGAGATGCTGACTCGGGAGATGCCATTGCACAGAATAATTATGGATATCTTTTACTCGAAGGGCTTGGTGGAATTGAAGAAAATGATGAATTAGGAATGGAGTATATTAGGAAAGCAGCGAATCAAGGACAGGTAAATTCTATGATCACTTTAGGATGGAATTATTTTAGTGGAGAAGACGGTCTAAAAAAAAATTTTGATAAAGCAATATATTGGACAAAAAAAGCTGCTGATTTAGGTACACATGGAATACCAAATTATAATTTAGGTTTATTTTATTTTCAGGGGTTAGCAGGATTGCCACAAGATCTTAACCAAGCTAAAAATAAATGGAACTTAGCTTGTAAACAATGGCCAAAAAATAATAGCAATCATCCCCCAGAAGATATTTTGGAAGAAATTAATACCTACTCAAAAAATCTAAATAGAAGAATGTTAAAAATTAGAGATAATTTCATAGCCTGTATTTCATCTATAGAAAGTTAAATATGTATAAAGGTTTCTATAAAACAGCAATTCTTACACTTGTTTTAGTATTTAATTTTTCATTCCAATCATTTGCAGTCGAAAAATTTATGTTATCTGAGGAGTTAAACCAGAAGGAGAGGGAAAAAAAAATAGACACTCTCACATGGTATAATTGGGATAATCCAAAAAATCACAAAACATTATTAAAAAAAGCTAATGCTGAAATTTATATTTTAGAAAGTGAATATTATTTAAAAGGCACAAAAGATATCAACCAATATAGTTGGTGGATTTTTGGGGAAGAAGATATTAAATCTAATTTGATTATTTTTTCAGGAGATCAAACAATTTATGTTCGATACATGGATGAGGGCTATGTAACTATTGATGATTGGAAGTCGATTAAACCTGAGAACCTTATTACTGAAATGAGACAAACTCAAGAAGCTTGGAAAGATCAATTAAAAGAAGAAGGAAGAAACTATGTGGAGGAAATAAATTGGATATATAAACCAACATTTGATCAAGAAAAAAATGCAGTTTATGTATCTTACGAAGGATCCTGGAATGGTAAAGAAGGTAAATATAAATCTATGCAAACTAATAGCATTGTTCTTGGACGGAAAGGTTATTTATATATCTCATTTGTTTCAAAAATAACTAATGAAACTACAAAAGAAGAGCTACAACAAATTGCAAATTTTGCAAAAGAATTTACTGACGGTATTGAATTTTTAGAGGGATCTAAACATGCTGATTATAAATCAGGAGATAAAGTTGCTGCTATAGGTGTTGGTGGTTTAGTAGCAGGAACACTTGGAGTTAAGGCATTAGCAAAAGTTGGTTTCTTAGCTAAAATTACTCCATTTTTAATAAAATTTTGGTGGATTATTCTTGCACCAATTATTGCTATAGCTGGGATGTTTAATAGACAAAAAAAAACAGCACGAAAAAGAAAAAGAAAGGAAATTGATTATGACTAAAAAAAATGAATTTATAGTTAATGTAGAGGAAAAATTAGAAGTATCAATGTTTGCTAGCAGATGGTTTATGGCACCCGTTTATGTTGTGCTATCTATTTCATTAGCAATAATAATGTTAAAGGTGATTCAAGAATTTGTTCATAGTATTCCATTGTTTGCATCCATGGACTTTAAAAATCTTTTATTATTCGTACTTCATATTATTGATATGGCTTTAATAGGCAATTTAGTATTAATGATTTTATTTGCGGGTTATGAAAATTTTGTATCAAAAATAGGAGCAGCAAGAAATAGCGAAGATAAACCAGCCTGGATGGGAAAGGTTGATTTTAGCGGCTTAAAGTTAAAATTAGTAGCATCTATTGTTGCAATATCAGGAATTAACTTATTAGAAGCATTTATGGATTTAGCAAATTACTCTGACAGAGATTTAAAATGGCAAGTGATTATACATTTAGTTTTTATTTTTTCTGGTCTTTTATTAGCTGCTATGGATTATATAGCCGCAAATACTAAAAATAGATATTAAGTGTATTTTTTATATATCTTGTCAGCAATAACACCTGCTGTTTTAATTTTGTTGTTTGTTTATAAACAAGATAAATTCCCAGAACCTAAAAATATAGTTTTTAAAACTTTTTTGTTTGGGTGTGCTACTATTTTAGCAATAGACCTTATAATACCCGTATTAGATGATTTTAGTGAGAGCTATTTTAAGAATAATACATTTCATTTTTTTGATAATTTTATAAGAGCAGCTTTTTTGGAAGAATTTTTTAAATTAGTAGTGATAGTTTTTTTCTGTACAAGAAAATCTGCATTTGATGAACCAATGGATGGTTTAGTGTACGGCGTTGCAGCGTCACTTGGGTTTGCTGCGTATGAAAATATCGGATACGTTTTAAATTTTTATAAAGACCCATCTTTTGATATAGCAATTGTTAGAGCTTTTAGTGCAGTACCCATGCATGCCCTATGTGGTATAATTATGGGATTTCTAATTACTCAAAGCATATTTGAAAAAAAAAATAATTATCTAAACTTAATATTAGCTTTATTAGTTCCGGTAGGCCTTCATGGACTATATAATTTTAGTTATGCTAGCCCTTCAGTGAGCTACCAAATGGCTAATGTAGTGTTATTCGTTTCATTTTTAAGGGTGATTTTTATGTTTAAAGCTCTAAAGAAAAAGCAATTATCTGGAATTATCACTCATAAAAAAAACTACTTTATTAGTGTAAATAAATTTATACAATCAACAACATCTGTGCTTCTAATTTATTTAGCCATGTTGTATTTAGTAAGTGTTAGTTATTAATAAAAATTAGATATTTCTCTTTAAACAATTAAAATTACTTTTTTTAATTTTATCGTTTGCTGTATTTTTTATATATTCTGGACTTTCAATGCCATTTATATTTGTTTCATGCACAAATCTAGCATTTGAGGAAATTATAAAATAGTTTGTTGGATATTTATGATCTTTAGCTATTTTGTTTGAAAAAATTATATAATCATCATTATCTTCTAAAACTAGTAGTTCTTGTTTGGTCATCGAGACTTTATTGTATGATCCTTTTTTTATTATAATTGAACCCTCCTTGTTAACTTGTGCATTTGGAAAATGTTGACTTAGTAAAAACCAATTTTTAACTTTTTTTTCTAATGAGTTATTAATTTCATTTGAAAGAAGAGCTGTGAATGTAAATACATCACTGTCTGTTTGACATTCTATTATAAGTCTTTCATCAAGTTGGGGTTTGTTAAAGGCATCAGAGGTTCTAAAGACTCTTCCAGACCACCAAACAACACGAATTGTATTAATCACACCATCATTATTATCATTAATTAAGTTATCACTTGCCATTTCAACTACATCTTTTCCATCTACAACTTTTTCTAACTTTCTTACTCCATGAGCACTGAGAATATCATCGTGACTAGAATTTTTATTTAAAAGATTATTAGAGTTTAAGTCAGTTGAAACTTCTGACTTATTAATTCTCTTTAGAATATCATCTCCAACACCTGGAGTTGCTATCTTTGAACCTGGTTTTATTAATTTTGTTCCTTTGCCAAGTCCTTTAAAAATCTTAGTAATGCCACCAATTGGTATTGCTTGCGCGTTAGCAACAAATATTAAGAGCATTAAAAATGATAGACAGAAGGCAGGTATATATGTTTTACTTTTGATCATAAAAAGTTAATGCTATATGAGTTATATTGAATATTCAATTTTTGGATTATTAATAATTACTTTAATTTTAGTAACAATTTTATTCATAAAACTTTATTTTAAGATTAAGAGTTCAGATAAAAGTAACATAACTGTTATAGAGTTTCCTAAAGAAACTAAAGACAATATTAATAATTTTATTAATCATATTGATAAACACAATCAAGAATTAAAAGATTTTTTAATTAATGATCACAATACTGCAAAAAAAATCATTACTGACATTGATGAAAAAATTACACCATTTGAAAAAGTAGCTAGAGAAAAGAATGACGAACTTAAAGAATATAAAAAAGGATATGAATATTCAAGATACAAAGCTTTACTTGATGGAATTATTGAAACTATTGAATTCATAGAATCTGCAGAGAATAAAATTAATTCAAGTGATGAAGTTGCTAAATCATATTTTCAAAACACAAAAGATAAACTTTTAATAATATTAAATAACTCAGGCATTGAACCTTTTACACCAGATTTGAATATTCAAAGTTTAGATCATCAGGGGTGTGAAGTTGATATTACTACTGAGCCAACTAGTGATAAGAATAAAAATAACCTGATACATTCGGTGGTCTCTAATGGTTATAAATTAGCGTTAAAAGATAGTGATATTTATTATGTAAAAAAAGCATTAGTTAAAGTTTATGAGTTTAAAAATGATATTATTGCAAATGAAAAAGAAAAAAGATAAATTTTGATAAATTAATGAGTAAGATTGTTGGTATAGATTTAGGAACAACATTTTCAGCAATAGCTGAATTAGATGATCTTGGTAATCCTGAAGTTTTATCTGATCCAGAAAATAATAATAGAATTACAAGATCAGCAATTTATATTGGAAGAGATAAAGCGATAGTAGGTGATAAAGCGGTTGATGCAGCTGTTACCAATAAAAAAAACACAATTCTTGAAGTTAAAAGTCAAATGGAAAATAATGTTGTTTGGTCATCCAAAGAAGGTGATTGGATCGAAAAAGAAGGTAAAAAAGATATTAAAGGTTATGTGCCATCACAAGTATCTTCAATTATTTTATCTAAATTAAAAGATTATACATCAGGAGTAAAAAAAGCTGTGGTTACAGTGCCAGCCATGTTTGCAGAAGCTGCAAGAGCCGCAACCCTTGATGCAGCTAAGTTAGCAAAATTAGATGTTGAGCTAATTAACGAACCTACTGCAGCAGTTCTTCATTATGCAAATTTACCCGGTGTATCAGTTAATGGTAGAGTTCTTATATTTGATTTGGGTGGTGGAACATTTGATATAACAATAGCTAACGTTAAAGGAAAAAAGGTTGATGTCATAACTTCAGTTGGTGATAAACATTTAGGCGGAAGACGTTTTGATGAGGAAATTATCAAAATAATAGATAAGAAATATAAAAAAGCTAAAAGCAAAGGATTTGATAATCCATTAAAAGATGAAAAATTATTTACAATTGCTGAACGTATAAAGAAAATTTTATCTAATAAAGATAAAGCAACCGAGGTTATTGAGGGTCCTAAAGGGCCTCATAAAATAGACATATCTAAAAAAGAATTTGAAGATTCAATTGATACATATATTGAAAAAATTAAGATGTTGATGGAGGAAGCTTTAGAAAGAGCAGATTGTAAGGCTAACAATATATCTCAAACTTTATTAGTTGGTGGAAGTACTAGAATGCCAGTTGTTAATCAGGTCATTACTAAGATTATGAAAAAAGCCCCTGTTAAAGGTGTTAATGTTGATGAGGCTGTTGCATGTGGAGCTGCAATTTATGCCGGACTTCAAAATAAAGGATCTTTAAATACAGCTCAAAAAAAATCTATTTCAAAAGTAGAGTTAAATGATATTTGTAATTTTTATTTTGGAACTCTTATGTTTGCTCAAGATAAAGAGACAAATCAAGGTGGTATGGTTAATGATTGTGTAATACCAAGAGATACAAAACTTCCTTGTTCAGTTACAAAAAATTATCAAGTAATGTTTGACGATCAAAAAGAAATTGATTGTTCTGTTACACAAAGTGAAGGAGAGGAAAGTGATGTTGAATTTGTTATGGTTATTGCAAAAGAACCACTTAAATTATCAAAAAATGCTAAAGCTGGTGACCCTATAGAAGTTACTTATTCTTATGATACAAACGGCATGATGCATTGTGTTTTTCAAGATATGAAATCTAAAAAGAAACATGAAATTAGCCTCAAACCAGAGGGCACAAAAGACTTTAAGGAATTAAAAGATAACTTAGATTTTGAAATAGAATAAATTATGGAAGGTATTATACTTTGGGTTGTTATTGCTTTAATATGGGCAGCTATAAAAGGAGTTTTTTCAGGAGCAGGAGGAGATGAATCTTCTTCAAGTGAAGAGGTAAATAAATTTACAGTTAAAGTTAAAAAGGGTTTACCACCTAAGGATACTGGTCTTAAAGTTGACTGTTATAACGTTGAAATGTCTGGAATGATAAGTCATCCTACAGATGATCAAGTAAAAATTATTTTAAGCATTCAAGATGTAACTGATAATGACAATGAAAGCGATGCAGGTGCACCAGTTGTATCTGCTCATGAAGCTTTCAATGAAAAGGGTAGCAGAGTTTTAGGAGTAGAGCGAATATACGATTCTGGTCCTAGGCATTATTTTCCTGATTGGACTTTATTTGTTCCAGTACCGGTAGATTTTATTGTGCCGCCTCATAAAGGTAAGAGAAGATTAAAATTTCTACTTTGTGTAGCAGATACTAACACCACTATGGACAGAGGTGGCCTTAGTGATACAAGTGGACTCCAGCATATAAGCACAGAGATCGTAAATTTTACATTTAAAGAGCCTGGTTATATGGATGAATTAATTAATAAAGAAAAAGTTGAAGATTTAACGGTAAAGCTTGGTATGTGCATGGCGGCATCTGACGGAAAACTTGATCAAAAAGAATTAAATATTATCAAAACATGGGCAAAAAATCTCACTAGTTTACTTGAGGGCGATAAGGCAGAAGAAAGAAATAAACATTTTTCCAAGTTTTTGAAAAGTTCAGCCACAGCAGCTAAAGATAAAAAAATTTCTCTATCTAGTCTAGTTAAAGATTTTAATGATGTTGCTAGTAAAACTCAAAAATATACTGCTATTCAATTGTTATTAGATATTTCAAGTGCAGACGGAAGACTTAGTAAAGAAGAGGATTCATTTATCAACAAAATTGCAAAAACTACAGGTATCAACCTTAACACATTTAAAGAAATGAAAAATAAAGTTATTGCGAAAGTTGATAATATAGATTTATCTGAAAAACCCTCAGAGGAAAGTTTTGGATTAACAGATGACATGGATGATGTTGAAAAAATGAAAATCTTAAGAAAAGAATATACAAAATGGAATGGACAAACAAATCATAAAGATCCAAAGAAAAAGAAAAGAGCAAAAGAAATGGTTAAAATAATTGCTGATTTAAGAAAACAATACAGTAATTAATGGATTTTTTAGATAAGTACAAATATCATAAAGATGATCCACGTGAATTTGGTATTGAACCAAAAGATTTTAAAAAAGACTCTAGTGAATTAGATAATAACCATTTATCAAATTTATTAACAAACTCAGTAAGAGTAAGTAAGGAAATTTTACCAAAAGTTGGTAGTGCGATTGAAACTGTATTTGAAAGAATTAAAATTGAAAATATTTTTAATTTTTTTGTAACAGCAGATAACAATCAAGCAAACGCCTCATGCAGTTTAATGTCTTCAGCCTCAAGACCTGATATAGTGTTAACTTCAAGATTAATTGAGCTATTATCTTTAGAAGAGCTTCAGTTTGTTATTGGTCATGAAGTAGCTCACTATGTTTATCAGCATTCATTATACCCTAATCATAATAATGTTGAGGATAGAAATTTAAAACTAAATATACTTAATCTGAGTAGAGCTGCGGAAATTAGTGCAGATAGAATAGGTTTTTTAGCATGTGCTAGTTTAGATGCCTCGTTAAAAGCAAACTTTAAACTTGCTTCAGGTCTTAGCGACAAGCACTTTAATTTTAAACCCTCAACATACTTAGATCAATTAAGAGATCTTGAAGATTTAGGAAAAAGTAGTTCAGAATTATGGAGTACACACCCAAGTTTTTTAATAAGAATGCAATCTCTTATTTGGTTTTCTATGTCAAAAGAATACCACGAGTTTTTTGATAAAAAGAAAAAAGGATCTTACAGTTTAAGTGAAATAGATGAAAAATTAGATTCTAAAATTAAAAAGATAACTGGTGATGAGTTAGAAAACTCAAACAAACGTATATACGAAAGTGCATTAATTTGGGGTTCATTAGATATCTATCTAAGTGACAAAAAATTCTCAAAAGATGAACAGGAAGAGTTTTATAATAGATTTGGTGAAAAAGCTAAAAAAGCTATTTCATTAATGAAGATCTCTAATGCTCGAGATATGTTAGATAAAAAAATTGAAACATCTTTTAGTGAAGCATCTAAATTATTAAAAACAGAAAAGAATAAGCTAGCAGAAGAATTAAAAATTATAGGTAAAGAAACAGGTGGAGATAAAATGAAAAAATTAAAAATTCTTGGAAAATTATTAAATATTTTAGGTTTAAAAAAACCAGTTAGTTTTTAATTCTGAAAAAATTTTTAAACAAATTTAATTTTATTTTAGGGATATGTCTTGTATTAATAATGTATTTTCCAGGAATGATAATTGGTGAATTATCAATAATTCTTTTTAAAGGTATTGGATCGATCTTTAATTATATAATAAATTTTTTTAATGATTTTTTGCCTATAAAATCACCATACGTAAGGGGGTTTACTGATATAGTTTTCGAAGGTTTGGTACTAACTTTTTTAGGTAGAGCTGTTGGTATGTATATTATAATTTACGTACCAATTATAATTTTTAAAAGATTTACTAAAATTAAAATTAATTGGACCCCATGTATAATTTTACTCGTACCATTTATACTTTGGTTTGGTGGTATAAGACAAATCGAAAAATATATTGAACTCTATGAAGGTCTAAAACTATTAGCTATATCTTTAGGTTTTATATTGGGAACTTTTGTTCCTCTTTTTTATGCATATTTATACTCAAAAGATAAAGTTGATATATATTGGAATTATAAGTGAAGTTTATTTTATTGTTCAACTTAATCTAGAATATAAATTGAATTAATAATTGCAATTATTTTTTTCTATTGTTAAGTTTAAATATGAGTGTTGATGTGCTAACCATTAAAAATTTTAACGACAAAGTAAAATCATATATTCCATTTCATGAAGTTAGTGTTGCTCCGAGATTAGGAGATGTTGAAGGTCAAAGTTTTGAATGTGGTTGTGGGTCAAGTCATATACTAAATTTCGATAAACATTTTTTTATTAGCGATGGTGGTATGTTCAAAGCTGTATTTTTATCTCCTGATTGTGGTTTTTTAAATGCACTAAAATTAAAAAAAATGTTTTCAAGTGGTATCGAAAATTTATGTAGTACAAAATTTTTAGCTGGTGAACCTAATTATGGGTTTGAAAGCTACCCAGACATCGCTGGTGCAATCAATAAATATTTTGGTAAATAATGGGTTTCTTATCTGCATTTGCTAATTTTGGTAGTATAGGATCAACATCTAAATGGGCTATCAAAATGTATAACGATATTAAATCGCAAAATAAAAATTTGAAACCAAACGAAATTTTTTTTAAAATGGTCCAGATAAGATATGAAAGCTCACCCTTGGGAAGCAATGATTATGGCATGGATTTCACTACTCATATGTTAAATTATTCTAAAGTAGCACCAGGTCTTGCTGGATTAATAATTGAAATATTAAATACAGAAGCTGAGTTGTATAAAAATGAACCTAACTTTTTAGGAGATATGATTAAACCTATATTTGACAAATTAGAGGATACAGATTTATCTGATAAAGAAAAATATGGACATATTAAAAATAACTTGCGATGGACTACACATATTTACAGTTTTTTGGATAGGGTAGATAGATAAAATTTATAATAAAAATAAATTTTATGAAATAGCTTTTTTTGCAGTTTCCATAAATTCATTCATTTTATTTCGAATTTCTTCATCCATATTGTTTAAACCAGCTTGTGATAAATCCTTTTTAACTTTTCTAAAAACATCTTCATCTCCTGGTTCAGCCATATCTGATTTTATAACTTCTAGAATATAATCTTCTTTGTCCTTGTCTGTTTTATTCAATTTATCTGCAATCCATTCACCTAAAAATTTATTTCTTTTTGCATTAATTTTAAATAAAGTTTCTTCATCGTGAGCAAACTTACTTTCAAAACTTTTTTTCCTATCATCAAATGAGTTCATATTTTAAATCTTATCAACAAACGTATTATTAAAATTTTTAATTAATTATTTTTTCCACCAAAATTAACAAGAGCACCACCAATTAAACCTATTACAATCGGTGAAAATCTTGATGCCTCCCCCAAAAAGCTAGTTAGATTATAACCAGCGTAAGAAGAACCAAAGTCAGCTACAGCAAAAATAATTAAAATATATCCAAGTATTTGCATCTATTAATGTTATCAAATGAGATAAAATAAGCCATCGAAATGATGGATCAATTACCACCTGTGGTATATATGATAGGAGTTCTTGTATTGATTTTTCCTTTTTTTTACAATCAAATTCAAAATTGAAACAATTCTTAACTAATCTTACTATTTGGATTATCGTAGTGTTTATAATTTTTACTTTAGTATATTTTCTAATTTAAATTTTTTTATATAAAACTCGTAGAATATTTTTGATCCATAATATTGAATCTATTGGTATGTGATCGGTATGAGAAAAAAGATTATTTTTAAGGTTAAATATGTTAGGGTTTAATTGATGTTAAATGCAGTGAGCGTGAATACTATTGATTATAAATCAATTGCTCTACCAGCTGAGCTACAAGGGCATTCGCAATAGTTATTAACTATTTTTAAATTAATTAACACTTTTTTTAATATAACTTAAGTGATGAAATACAATTGTTGCGCTATTTGATATATTTAAGCTCTCTATTTTTTCACTAATATCTATTTTAACTAAAAAGTCTGCATATTTCGATGTATGTTGGTGCATACCAGATCCCTCTGATCCAAATAAAAGAATATTATTTCCTTTCCATTCAATATCAGTGAAATTTTTTTCACCTTTTCCATCAAAACCATAAACCCAAAAGTTTTTATTTTTTAGATTCTTTAATGTTGAATTAATATTTGAAACTTCAAAAATATTCATATACTCAATTGCACCACTTGCAGCTTTATACATTAGCTTACTATCGCTCGGGAAGCTTCTTTCCTTAATTATTATTCCATCAATTTCAAATGCTGCAGCGCTTCTTATAAAAGAGCCAATATTTCTTGGATCAGTTACACCATCCAAACAAGCTAATGTAATATTATTTTTTTCTTTTAAAAATTCTTTCAATATTGGAGTATCAAGATGCTCTATTTCTGCGACATACCCTTGATGTAATAAATTTTCTTTAGTACTATATTTATCTAGTTCTTTTTTTGTTTTGAAATAAACCTTTACGTCTTTTAAAAGATTTTTTTTTGGGCTTTTTCGATGAATATTTTTTTTACTTTCTTCAGTTAAAAAAACTCTAAGGACCTTCCTTTTTGGGTTTCTCAATGCTTCTATAACTGCATGTTGACCTACGATAAAAAAAGACGATTTATTCATAAAATTTACCTAGTTTTACACGTTTTTT